>CETI01039536.1_pt1 | contig 17618 bp, 29 predicted proteins | sample 361441 | NCBI WGS metagenome assembly CETI01 (sample SAMEA2622478, study PRJEB7988) | marine metagenome | biome: marine biome (ENVO:00000447); feature: deep chlorophyll maximum layer (ENVO:xxxxxxxx); material: "saline water (ENVO:00002010), including plankton (ENVO:xxxxxxxx)" | depth 90 m | reverse complement strand
AACATTGCAGAATGCAAAAGTCTTTATGATCTTGTAGAAAAACTGCAATACCGTCTAGAAGATATGGAAAGTGAACATATGCAACTGTTATGTAAAACTGAAAAAATTAAAAGCAGACTAGATATGTTAGAAACTGATCTGGTTAATGAAAATTAATCCCTCATCATATTATAAAGAAGGTGGACTTCCAGTTGAACAGACTAACCTTTTAAGGTTAATTAGTGAACTGGAAGGATCATCTCAATTATGTAAATACATGGGATTTATAGATGATATGGAAACCCTTGACAAAATAAAAAAGAAGTATTATAGTATGTACTTCAGACTCAAAAAAGAGCAACGTAATCCTCAGTAGCTCAGCGGCAGAGCCATCGACTGTTAATCGATTGGTCGTAGGTTCAAATCCTACCTGGGGAGTTGGGAGATTAACTCAGCGGTAGAGTGACTGCTTTACACGCAGTAGGTCACAGGTTCAAATCCTGTATCTCCCATATAAATAAGTGAAAACTGACGAAGTAATCACTATACAATGGATAATATCCGAGTAAGATGTCGTTCCTGCAATAAGGAAATAGAAGGACATCTGAACAAAACAATTTCTTGTGGATGTACAAACATGACAACAATTCGTGGAGATAAAATTTCTGCGGTTGATTTGTCATTGGTTGTTATGTTAAATTCCAAACAATCTAAAAATACAAAAAGAGTCTTGTCAGATCAAGATATTCTTTGGCAAGAAGAAAGAAGGCAACGTAAAGTTCGTAAGTTAGACTTTGAAGTCCGTTGAAAAAACTTTGGGAAGTATGGAAGTATTCATTGGGAAGTTTTAGTGATTCTAAGACAAAACCATATGATAACTGGGTTGCTATTATTCGTACTTTTATATTTGTATCTTATATGATTACCAATGCTTTTATTGTATCTGGAGTTATTAGACACTGGAATAATGTACCTGGAGAGAGTCCGGTTGGTCGAGGACACCGCCTTGAAAGCGGCTGAGGATAATACCTTCGCAGGTTCGATTCCTGTTCTCTCCGTATTTCTGTAACTATTTGATACATTAAATAGTAGTGTAGACAGTCTTTCTACTATTATGCATCCCGACGATTTACAGAACTGGAAAACCATTAAAGAAAAGTTTGAAGAAAATGGTACGACAGATAATTTTTATTATAAAAGAGCTTGCGCTATTGTAAGAGGAGAACCTGACCCCATGGATAATTTGAAAAATGTCACACAGGATGGATGAGATTAAACCCAAGCACTACATTACCGAACAAAAGTGCCAGGAACTAATTGATAAGGCTATTGACAGACACAATAAAACTGCTACAATTATAAGTGCTATTCTCGGATCAATTCTCCTTGCATTCTATTCGCATGGAGTTCTATCACTAGTTGGTCGTGTGTAATAGCTGCGGTGATCCCCTTTGGTAGATTCAGGGTTAGCGGCGATAGGAATCTACCTTTACGGGGTGTAGCGCAGAGGTAGCGCGGTGCTTTTGGGAAGCATAGGTCGGAGGTTCGATCCCTCTCACCCCGACTGTCAGTTTACTCACTGGCACCTTGACTACATAGTCACAATACCTTATAATATACAGGCAATCAAAACAGACAATGGCACTGACCGAAAAATTCAAGTCTAAAGACATCAGCACTCTTCGTGCTGCGGCAAATGGAGAAATTTTTCTGGATGTAAAAAATCCAAAGTTGTTTAAAAAAGTTCGTCGTTTTTATGAATCTATCGGAGTAATTTTTTCTGGTGATCCCGGTGATGATTATGAAATGTTGATGGATTACCTTTATTCCGATCTTGAAGTTGTAGAGGTTGTGCAGTGAATGATTTAGATCCTAAATCTGTTGCTTCGACAAAGACCACTATTATTCATGAACGATTTCCATATCGTTTTGTTCAAAAAGGTTACATTCAATTGAACGGAAATCCTGATTTCCGTATGCAAAAAGCACATGAGTATACTAAAAAGTATTCTGATGTCTATTTGTTTGATAATGGAGATCAAATGCTTCTTGCAATTGAAGACCATGAATATTCCAAATGGTTAGATCCTGAAGGTGTGCCTTGCTATATAAAAGATAGTGTATCTGCCAGGTAAATGGAAAAAGATGCTATCAATCTCACTCTTATACATGAGTGGATGACAGTATCTGATGCTAAACTTTTACTTCACTATCAATACATGAAAGTGAGGTCTCATAAAAAATATGGTGGATGGAAGACTGTTCAGACTCTCATGAATATTGCCTATGGCATTTATCAAAGAGAGTCTGAAGAATTCTTGAGAGCTAGATTAGATCTTATTAAGTCACGGATGGACTCTAACAGCACTGGTCGGGACAACCCCTAAGTTTCCTGCTTCTTTAAAAAGCAGGTGGTGCGGATGGAGGTAATACTCCCGCCCTGTTTCTTGCTTCAGGATAAAGAGTAAGTGGCGTGCATGGCAAAGACCTTAGGGGGGAGTTGTAAAAACTCTCCTTTTTTAGTATAATATATAATAGGAGTTTGAGTTTATTATGTCTGATTGTAAGAAGACCGCACTTGTACTTGGTGCGGGTGGGTTTATTGGAAGTCATATGGTCAAGAGACTTCGTTCCGAAGGTTATTGGGTTCGTGGAGTTGACCTTAAATATCCAGAGTTTTCCAGTCATCAAGCTAATGAGTTCATAGTTGGTGACTTGAGAGATGTTAGTTTTGTAAAACGATGTGTTCGTTTTACCGGATATCTTGGAAATTTTTATAAAGATATTGTAGATAAGTTTGCCGAACCTTTTGATGAAATCTATCAGTTTGCTGCTGATATGGGTGGTGCAGGTTTTGTTTTTACTGGTGAGAACGATGCAGACATCATGCACAATTCTGTATCAATTAATTTAAATGTTCTTGAAGAACAATGTAAATTGAATGAAGTTGTAGAACAAAATAAGACTAAAATTTTCTATTCTGGATCGGCATGTATGTATCCGGAGCATAATCAACTAGACCCTAACAACCCAGATTGTCGTGAAGAATCAGCATATCCAGCAGACCCAGATTCGGAATATGGATGGGAGAAACTCTTTAGTGAGAGACTCTACCTTGCATACAATCGCAATCATGATATCCCTGTTCGCATTGCTAGGTATCACAATATTTTTGGACCTGAAGGAACTTGGGAAGGAGGAAGAGAGAAAGCACCAGCTGCAATCTGCCGTAAAGTCGCTTATCTTCCGGAGGAAGGTGGATCTATCGAGGTGTGGGGAGATGGCCTACAGACTCGTTCCTTCCTGTTCATTGATGAATGCATCGAGGCAACTAAAAGAATGATGGACAGTGACTTTATGGGTCCTGTGAACATTGGTTCTGAAGAGATGGTTACTATTAATCAACTTGTAGATACTGCTGCAAAGGTTGCTGACAAGGAAGTTCAGAAAATTCATAAACTTGATGCACCTTTAGGTGTTCGTGGTCGAAATTCTAATAATGATTTAATTCGCAGAGAATTGGGATGGGACTATTCACAAACTCTTGAAGAAGGTATCTCTAAAACTTATGCCTGGATCAAATCTCAGATTAAAAGTTCTGAAACATATATTCCTTTTTATCATTCGATATGACAATAAGTTTTAATCACCTTGGTTTTTGGGGTCGTCTCGGAAATCAAATGTTTCAGTATTCGACGTTGAAGTCTATTGCTAAAAAACATGGATATAATTTTACTATTCCTCCTAGTAATTTTAGTGATCCATATAAAGAACATCAGTTATTTGAGGCATTTGAACTAGCAAGTTTGCCTCAAGAAAACATCAGACTGAACAACATTGAGAATATTCTTAAGGAGACTCACTTTCATTTTGATGAAGAACTTTGTAACAAGTGTCCTGATAATATTGACTTGTTTGGTTACTTTCAATCAGAGAAATACTTTGTTGATATTAGAGATGAAATATTAGAGGACTTCACATTTCTTCCTCATATCTATGAACCAGCAAAGGAGATGAGGGATGAATTTGATGATGAGGTTATCTCTCTTCATATTCGTAGAGGAGATTATGTAGAGCAACCTTGGCATGGTCCACAGACCACTGATTACTATGCCAAAGCACTGAAAATGATGCCAGAAAATCTACCTGTTATCATCTTTACTGATGATCCTACTTGGGCATTCCAACAAAAGTTATTTGAATCTGATAGATTTGTAGTTTCAGAAAACAATAGTAATTTATTTGATATGTGTTTAATGACACTTTGTAATTATCATATCATTGCTAATTCATCTTTCTCTTGGTGGGGTGCTTGGTTGTCAGATAGTAAAAAAGTTATTGCCCCCAAAAGATGGTTTGGTCCTCCTTTAGATAAAAAAAATGATACTAAAGATTTAATCCCCTCTAGATGGGAGAAAATATGATTGATTTAAAAAACGTAACCTTTATTATTCCTCTAAGGATTGATACTGATGATAGATTGAGGAATATTATCCTCTCCACATCATTTCTTCTGAATAACTTTGATTGTAAAGTTATTGTAAAAGAGTCAGATGAAATGAAGAAGTTTGAGATGTGGGCACTTCCCACTATCAAATCTATTGCTGATACATGTAATTTGACTTATCAGTATGAAGAGAATCATGATGATCACTTTCATAGGACAAGACTTCTGAATGAGATGGTTCTGGATTCGGAGACAGATATTGTTGTTAACTATGACAGTGATATCATTCTTCCTATCAAATCTTATGTCACGGCAAAGGAAATGCTTGACAATAAAGAGGCAGATGTAGTCTATCCATACAAGTTTGGAGAGAAAGGAGAAAGAAAAGTTGTCCTAAACACTTCTATTGAAGATGTGGATGATCTCAATTCTCTACTTAAACAACCGATAGTACAGGAGTTTACTACCACTTGGAAACCAGAAGTACTAGACCAGTCATATGGATATGCACTTCATGGCAATGGTGAGGGATGGGCTGAGTATGGTATGGTTCAGTTCTTCAATAAACGAGTCTATATGGATGGGTACTTGGAGAATGAGAATTTTATGGCATATGCACCAGAAGATGTTGAGAGACATCATAGATGGTTGACATTGGGTTACAAAATTGGTAGAGTTGAAAATTATGCTTATCATATGGAGCACAAAAGAACACCTAATTCATCATATAGTAATCCATTTATGATGAAAAACAATCAACTTTGGGATTATTTGAAAGGTTTATCTAAGGATGAATTGATTAAATACTACCAAAAACAAAATTATGTGAGACAAAAACTATGAATAGATATTGTTTTGACCTAGATCATACACTTTGTGATCCACCATATCTTGAAGAAGAGAAGAGGTGGGATTACTTTGCATCTATTCCATATCGTGATAGAATTGAGGTAGTCAATAAGTTGTGGGAAGAAGGTCACTATATCATTATTGAAACTGGTAGAGGATGTGACTCTAAGATTAATCACTATGAAAAAACTTATGATCAACTGCGTTCATGGGGTTTGAAATTTCATATTCTCAGGACAGGTGTCAAGTTTTCCGCAACTTATTATATTGATGACAAAGCAGTAAATAGTGAGGATTTTTTCAATGGGAACCATCAAAAGTATTGTTAAGAAGTCTCCCAATATAATTAAAAGACTTTACTATAGTATAGTTCCTTTTAGTAAAAGATATGGTAAAGTGTATGAAGATACACTTTCTTTTTTAACACAATCTGTTGATTGGTCAGAGTGGAGATTAAAAGAATATCAATTATTAGAGATGAAGGTGTTACTTCATCATTGTTATAACAATGTACCCTATTATAGGCAGATATTCGTTGACAATAATTGGACTCCTGATGATTTTCAAAATGTTGATGACTTAAAAAAGTTTCCAGTTCTCACTAAGAAGATTATCATGGAGAATAGGAATGATCTTATTGCCTCAAACTTATCACATCAAAAGGCATATCCTATTACAACTAGTGGTTCTAGTGGTGACAAGTTGAAGTTTTTTGTTACTGATGATGTCTTCAAGAAAGAGGCAGCGTTTAATATGCGTGCCTATCAACAACAGGGAGCACAGATGTATGATACTCCCAGTGTGTGGTTGAGGAGGTATGTACCTAAGAATAGTGATTCACCACTGTGGTATTATGACCACGAACTGAAACGTCTTTATATGTCAGCTTATCATCTAAATGATGATACTATCGATGAGTATATTAATAAGATTAATTCTGGTAACTATCAGACTATTTGTACTTATCCATCCTCAGCATACATCCTGGCTTGTCTGTGTGAGGAGAACAATCTAAATCTAACTCAGATTGAGAAAATTCATGTTACATCAGAAAAAATGTTGAATCAGTGGTATGATAAAGTTGTAGATATATTTGGTATCAGACCTTGTGGTCATTATGGTCAAATGGAAAAGGTATCATTCATGCATCAGACTGAAGAGTCAAGAGACTACCATCAAAACTATGAGTATGGTATTGATGAATTTTATGATAATGGTGATGGTACACATGGATTAATTGCCACTGGATTTATTAACTACTATATGCCACTTATTAGGTATAGGACAGAGGATACTTTTGTCTTGAAGAATGGTAAGGTGAAAGAAATCAACGGACGTAGTAGTGATATTCTAGTATCAGATACTGGTGCTAGACTACCAGGTGTAAATTTCTATAGTTGGATTGATAAGAAAATGCCAGCTGTTAAGATGTTCCAGATTATTCAAAAGTCTAAGAAAGATATCACCTTCAAGTATGTTCAAAATGAGTCTTATGAAGGAGATATACATAGTGAAATTGTAAATGGTCTAAAGTCAAGACTTGGTGATATGAATTACGATATATTGAAGGTATCTGAAATACCTAGAGATAAGAACACACAAAAAATTAGAAGCATTATTAATGAGGTTAAGTGATGAATGTAAGTTTTGTTGGTCTTGGCAAACTGGGTTTGCCTCTTGCTTGTTGTCTTGCAAAAGCAGGTAATAGAGTCCTGGGTGTAGATAAGAATGAATATGTTCTGGACAAACTAAACAATCAAGAACTACCGTTCTACGAACCAGGTTTGTCAGATATTTTTCCACATACAAACTTTATAGGATTTACTGACTCTTATAAAAGGGCTGTGGATGAGACCGACGCTACAATCATCCTGGTCAATACTCAATTGGGTGATACTGGATACTCGGCAGAGTTTGTAGAGTCTGCTCTTATCGATCTTGCAGTCAATTTGAAAAAAAGTGATAAGGATTATCATTGTATTATTCTGTCATCTACTGTTCTTCCAGGAACTATTGCCAAACTTATTAGTCTTTTTGAAAAAATTTCGGGAAGAAAGTTTGAGGAAGGATTTGGTTTTGCATATGTTCCGGACTTTGTGAGACTGGGTAATGTAATCAAAGACTTTATGAACCCAGAATTTTTTCTTGTAGGTGCTAATAATTGGAATGATGTAAGTATTGTTACAAGAATTTTTGGTCACTTTCATAAAAACAATCCACCTAAAAAGTATCTGACATTAGAAGAGACTGAGGTAGCAAAAGTTGCTCTTAATGCTTTTATTGTCAATAAAATTACTTTTGCAAACTTCCTTGGCGAGTGCTGTGAGGGTATGTATAATGTTGATGTTCATAAAATTACTGATACTATTGGTATTGATAAAAGAATCTCTCCATATTTCTTTGGGTATGGAACTCCATTTGGTGGTACTTGTTTTCCTAGAGACACATCTGCTTTCATTAAGTTTGCCTCTGATAGAGGTAAAGAAGCAAAGCACCTTGAATTTGCTAATGAGGTTAATAAAAATGTATATAAAACTATTTTAAATAAATGTCGTGAACATCAAACGATTGGCATTGTCGGTGTATCATTTAAACCAAACTCTCCCGTCACAATTGGATCTCCATCAGTAAAATTAATTGCAGATCTAGCAAAAATTAGTAAAACAATATATACTTTTGATGAATTGGATGAGACATTCAACAATCTTAATGGATTAAATGAATTTATTCATAAATGTGTATCACCACAAGAGGTAATTGATATGTCTTCTGTGTGTGTTTTCATGCATCCTACAAAAAAATATGCTACACTTAAAGTTGATGGAAAAGAATTAGTTGATAACTGGGGCATTTTTTCATCTGAAAAACTTTTTACAGTGGATACTTCGTTACCTGACTAATGATTAAAAATAGAGAGAGTGTTGATTCTTTGAAACCTTACAATGTGGGAGGTAGGTCTAACCTATCTTATGATTGGGAGTGCTTTGATTGGAATGAGTCAGAGTTTCCACCATCAAATGGAGTGTTTGAGGTGATGAAGAATTTTTATCGATATGAAAGATACCCTGATATCTGTGCTTCCAATTTGAAGCAGAAACTATCAGAGTATGTTTCTCTCCCATCAGACTTTATTGAGGTGTATAATGGATCTGATGATGGTTTAAGAGATATCTTTACTGTGTTTGTGGATAAGAATACAAAAGTATTAACCTATGCTCCCTCATACACACAGGTAGATACATTTATTTCTATTAATACAGACCACTATGTAAAGGAACAAATTGTAGATCCTCTTGGTAGACATGAATATGAATGGGACAAATGTATTGATAAAGATGTAGTTTATATTGTCAATCCCAATAATCCGACAGGTAAATTGATTGATGTATCTACTATTCAGGGATTGCTTCAAGAAAATCCAGATACATTATTTGTGGTAGATGAAGCGTATTATGAGTTTGCAAAACAATCTTGTGCTCACCTAGTAATAGGTTATAAGAATTTGATTGTTACCAGAACATTCTCTAAGGCATTTGGACTGGCAGCAGTCAGACTTGGGTATGTATTGGCACATCCTGACCTTCTTTTTAATCTTAGAAAGATTAAAAATGGTAAGACAGTCAATGCCATGGCACAAATGTGTGGTGTAGCAGCACTCAATGATCTTCATTATCTGAATGCTAGAATTGATGAGATGAATGATGCTAAGAAGTTTTTTATCGACAATCTAGCAAACAAATATACTGCTATCAATAGCAATGCTAATTTTGTACTGGTAAAAACACCTGATGCAAAAAGTCTTCTAGATAAAATGAAAAAAAACAAGATTCTTATCAGAGATAGAAGTTCCTTTATTAATCTTGAAAATTGTGTTAGAATTACAATAGGTTCTAAGAAGCAAATTATTAAAGTACTTGGAGTAATGAATTAATGATTGGATATGATCGTTTAGGTAGCAATGGACGAATGGGTAACCAACTCTTTCAGTATGCTGCTCTTAGAGGTATTGCAGAACATCATGGATATGATTGGTGTATTCCTCCCGAAAATACACCCAATCAATCCAACTATGGTATACACGAGGCATTTAATATTCCTCAAGAGCATATAGGATACATTAATCCTAACATTTCAATGCAGACAATTTATAGTGATCAGACAATTCAGATGATGAATCCTGATGTAAAAACTGTGCAAGAGAAGTCATATGGATTTGATAAGGAGTTATTTGATAATTTCCAAGATAATACAAATCTTGATGGATATTTGCAATCATACAAATATTTTGAAAATATTAGAGAGCAACTTCTGGGAGAACTTACATTTAAAGATGATATTCTAGAACCCTGTAAAGAGTTTTTATCTGGATTTGATAAGATTATCTTTCTACATGTTAGGAGAGGTGATGCCACTAGAACTAAAAAACATAGAGAAATTTTTCCTATGCCCACCTGGGAATATTATAAAGAAGCACTATCACATTTTGATGATGATATACCTGTTTTTGTATCTAGTGATGATGCTGAATGGTGTCAAAAACAAGATTTCTTTTCCGATGATAAATTTTTAATTAGAGAATCAGTTGATTTATATGACCATGTTCATAGAGACGGTGATGGTGAACATCATCAATCCTGTGTTCCACATACTGATATGTGTCTGATGTCCCTATGTAATGGTGGTATTCTATCCAGAAGCACATTCTCCTGGTGGGGTGCTTATCTGATTAAGAATCCTACACAACCTATTGTGGCTCCCAAACCATTTCAATATTATAAACCTGCTTATGATATTGAGTCACATACTGTTGATGAGTCTTTCCTCATCCCTGACAATTGGATCACTGTAAGTAAAGGTATTAGAGGTTAATCATGACTTATTCTAAGAGATTTAGTAGTAAATTCTATGCAAGATTACTGAAACCTGCTGGTAGTAATCCAGTAAGAGATAGAGCATCCTCCTTTGAGATTATCTTTGAACTGCTGGACCAGAAAGAAGATAAGAATTTTTTGATTGTAGAGACTGGTTGCATGAGAAGAGACCATGGCAATCTTGCTTTTGGTGATGATGGTGCTAGTACGTATATTTTTGATGACTTCATTAACTTCTATGATGGAGAAGTTCATTCAGTAGATATTTGTGAGGATAATGTAAACTATGCAAATGAATTAACCTCTGATAAGACGACAGTGCATTGTCAAGACTCTGTTGATTTTCTATGGAACTTGCCAAAGAAACAGATTGATTTCTTGTATCTTGATTCCTTTGATATTATTAAGGAGGACCCTCATCCATCTCAACTACATCATGTGAAAGAGATGTGCGCTGCTATTGATAAGTTAGGTAAGGGTTCTATTGTCTGTATTGATGACCATAATGCATTTTTTACCAATGATGGGAAGATTGCTAAGGGAACATATGTAAAAGATTTTATGGATGATATAGGAATGAAACCTATACATGAAGGATATCAAATTGTTTGGGTAATATAAATGAGTGATGTATTTCTAAAAGCATGGCACGGTGGACTTGGTGATTCATTACAGTTCTCTACTCTCCCAGAGGAGTTTCATAAACAGCAGAACAGAAAGACATATATCTTAGAGGATGCACTTTTTAGAAATTCAGAAATATATGATCTGGTGTGGAATAAGAATCCATATGTAGAAGGAAAGAAAGCAGGCACTTGGAATGCAGGTGACCTACCAGACATCCCATATCAAGAACTGTGTATGGATGGTAAGGGCACTGGTAATATGATTTCCAATTGGGAATTGTTTCATGGATTGGAACCAGTGAATAGTCATCCTAAAATTTATTATGAACCAGAAATTCATGATGGATATAAGGATGTCTTTATTGTTGATTTCACTTCTACAACCATAAGTTATAATGAAAACAAGTTAAAAAATATTCTTGAGGATATGAAAAAAGAATATTCAGACAAGAGGTTTCTTTCTATTGATTTTGTAAAGTCAGTATCTAGTAATTCATATGATATTGAGTATGATGGATGTATTGAAGTGGAAAGTATTTTTAGGTACTGTGATCTTATGGCATCATCATATGGATTACTTACAGTAAGCAGTGGTGCTAGTCATATGAGTTCTGCTGTAAAAGATTATGCTCCAGATCTTGACAGTATTTGTGTTATGCCAGAAAAGTGGTATAATTATCATAAGGAAAGGGGACTGTTCTTCTTTGACAATGTTAACTATGTAATTTATTAGTATGGCAAAATTTTTAATTACTGGTATTTCGGGATTTGCTGGTGCTCACCTAGCAAATCTTCTTCATCGTGAGGGACATAAAGTATTTGGTCTCATTCGTCGTACCAATGGTATGGAAAGTGACATTCGTGATGTTGTTCCTGATGATGCTTATAACTCTATCACTTTCCTGTACGGAGATCTGACCAACTATCGCTCCATGCGTAAGGTCTTTGAGGAGAATGAGTTTGATGGTGTATTTCACCTAGCAGCACAGTCTCATCCACCCACTAGTTTTCGTGATCCTATTGGCACAATGGAAACTAATGTTATGGGTAGTGCCAATCTTATCCAGGTCCTTCAAGATCATCAACCCGATTGTAAGGTGATGTTCTGCTCTACATCAGAGGTGTATGGCAATGTGGGGCAGGATGGACGTAAGATTCACTGGACTGATGCCATTGTTCCTTCCAACCCTTATGGTGCCTCTAAGGCAGCAACTGATGTATATCTTCAAGAGAGATTCAACAATGGATTTCTGAAAGGATTCATTACTAGGGCATTCTCTCACACTGGACCACGCAGAGGACGTATCTTCTCCATCTCATCTGATGCATATCAGATTGCTAGGATGATGAAGGGTTATCAAACCAAAGAACTTTTGATTGGTAACCTTAGCACAACAAGAGTTGTGATGGATGTACGTGATACTGTCCGAGCGTACTATCTTGCCATGATGAATGAAGATGTGACTAACCATGTGTTCAATATCTGTGGTGATACACCCAGACAGATGCAGTATTTTACTGACAAATTGATTGAAATTTCAGGTTTGAATGATGTAGTACAGAGGATCCATGAACCCTTCTGGCGTCCACATGAGATTCACTATCAACATGGTGACTCTTCTAATCTGGTTGAAATGACTGGATTCAAGGAAGAGTATGATATTGACACTACACTTGGTGATTTGTTGAAGTATTGGTATGACAAAATCTCATGATTGTTTTTGTCAATGGTTGCTTTGATGTGCTTCATAGAGGGCACTTTGAGTTAATCAAGTATGCTGCTTCTCTTGGTGATACACTAATTGTGGCACTTGACTCAGACAATAAGGTATCTCAAGATAAGGGATACCTTAGACCAATATACCCCCTTGAGGATAGAGTTTTTCAGATGATGTCTATCAAGGGTGTAAACGTGGTGCATACATTTGATAGTAGATATGAGTTGGAATCATTGATAGATTCCATACGACCTGATATACTGATAGTGGGTTCTGATTGGAAAGGAAAAGATGTTGTAGGTGCAGAGTATGCAAAAGAAGTTAGGTACTTTAAAAGGATTGGAAGTTACTCAACAACAAAAACAATTCAAGGTTCTACTTATAGGTGACTCTTGTATAGACAGATATGTGTATGGTGTTGTTGATAGGATCAGTCCCGAAGCACCTGTACCTGTTCTGAAATGGGAGAGAGAGGAGACAACTGGTGGTATGGCATGGAATGTTTATTACAATCTCCTCTCATTTGGTATAAATGTAAGTATCATTACCAATGAAGAAAAACCCATCAAGACTAGATATGTTGATCTTAAATCAAATCAACAGATTATGAGACTTGATGAGAAAGATGAGGTGAGTGACTTTGGTTATGCCCTACCAGATAATGAGTATGATGCTCTTGTTATCTCTGACTATAACAAAGGATTCATCTCATCTGAGATGCTTAATCGACTTGTAAATTGGTTTGATGGTCCAGTGTTTGTGGACACAAAGAAACCAATGGTTCCTCCTGCCAAGGCATTCATCAAGATCAATGAGTATGAACATGCCAAAGTGGGTGAGACTACAGACAAAATGATTATCACAAGAGGATCAAAAGGTGCTGAGTATCAGGGAAAACTATATCCTGGTGTTAAAGTAAATACATTTGATGTTTGTGGTGCTGGTGATACATTCTTGTCAGCCCTTGTGTATTATTACCTGATACATGATAAAATTGAAAAGGCAATACCTTTTGCTAATAGGGCAGCTGCCATTGCAGTGCAAAACCAAGGTACTTATATACTTTCACAAAGAGACATAAATGAATTGGCACCTGATATCATATGCTGATGAAACCTTTGCAAAGCAGCAAAGGTTCTTGCATCAAATACATAAGCAAAAATTTGTACATCATCCCTTTACAAGAAAGGATTTAGTACAAACAAAATTCTATCAAGAAAATAAAAAAATACTAGACCAAGAAACTGGTGCTGGGTATTGGTTGTGGAAACCATATTATATTCTTGAGATTCTTAAATCTGCTGAGGAGAATGACTTTGTAATCTATGCTGACTGTGGAGACATGTTCTCTAAAGGTTTAGTTGATTATGTAGAACAAATTCTAGAAGACGAGGACATTTCATTTTTACTATTGACTAGTACAAAAAACAGTAATTCCACAAAAAGAGATTGTTTTATTAAAATGAATTGTGATGAAATGATATATTATGAATCAAATCATTTAGAAGCAGGTTTCCAAATATGGAGAGTATGTGATAAGTCCATTAAAGCAATCGAAGAATACTTAGAGTATTGTAAAGATGAGGTCATCATTAACAATGATCCAAGTACATTGGGTGAAGAATTGCCTGGATTTTTGGAACATCGTAATGATCAAAGTATCCTAACTAATCTTGCAATTAAAAATGGTTACACTGTAGGTGGAACAGAGTATAGAAATTTTGTAGAATGCAATTATGAATATTGGTATGAAAGGGATAATGCAGGATATGGTCGTGAGATTGATTTATTTTTGAACGAAATCAAGGAGGAGTGGAAATGCACAGTATTATAGTTACAATACACAATAGTGCTAGACAAATTCCAACAGGAGAGATTCTTTTGGAGAAAGTTTTAGATGGTATCGTTAATAATACCACTGGTGACTATGAACTTCTTTGTATGCTTGATGGATGCACTGATGATTCTGACAAAATTGTAGACAAATACACTGATAGAGCTAATGTAAGATCAATAGTTCTTCCAGATATATTTGAAGTTAGAACAAACAATGCTGCATTCAAAGAATCAAAAGGAGAGTTTGTAATTGTAGTGCAGGATGACCAGGTTGTTGCTGAAAAGGGTTGGAATGAAAGGATGCAGAAACCCTTTGATAATTTTTATGATGTGTTTGCTGTGACTGCAATGTGCTCTCACAATTGGGAAGTTAATCCTCACTCAATTCATCTTCATAATCCCAACATACCAGTAACAGGGTGGTGTGATATTTTAAATCATGTAGATCATGCCTCAGTAAATCATGGTTTGTCTAGGGATGTCTTTGCTGTAAGGTCTTCTGCTAACAGGGGACCTTTGATGATGAACTTAGATGATTTGAAAAAATTAAATTACCTTGATGATTCATTTGCCCCATGTGATATGGATGATCATGACCTTATGTACAGGGCATTTCTTGAACTTGGTAAAGTTTGTGGTGCTTATACTATTAATATGGAACCAATGTCCTGGTCTAGTGGAGCAAGAGTTGGTGGTGATCTGCCCCTCTGGGCATACGAATCACAGCATAAAAATACCAGAACTTTTTATGAGAGATATCATAATGTGTTAGCATCTCATAGAATCATTGATAATAGAGTGTTAAAGTGACCTATAAATATTAGTAAATTAATTTTAACATGAGCTTACCTGATTCTTATTATTTAAAGTTTGCTAAAAATATCTATACTCAGTGTGGTGAGGATGGAATTAAATATGAACTCGCCAAAGGATGAAATTAAGTTTGTTCCCAAAGGTTGGGGATATGAAAAATGGATTACCAACGGACCTTTATATTGCGGAAAAATTCTCTGGTTTTGTAAAGGAAAAAAATGTTCTTGGCATTATCATAAAAAGAAAGATGAAGTATTTTATGTTCACAGTGGCAAGTTAGAAGTTTATTGGAGTTGGCATGATGATTTTCATGAGGCATACATTAAAATATTGAGTCCTGGAGAAAAATTTTATGTTCCTGTGGGCATGAGACACAGGATGATTGCATTAGAAGATACTGAAATGTTTGAATTTTCAACCGAACATTTTGATGAGGATAGTATTCGTATTGAAAAAGGAGATTAATGGACAAAAATAAATCAGCATATAAACTTAAAGGACTTCCTCCAATTTATTATATCAATCTTGATGGTGAACCAGAAAGAAAAATTTATATGGAGGCACAACTAAAATACTGGGAGATAGAAAACTACACTCGTATTAGTGCCTATGATGGTCGTGAGGACGACCTAAGTGATATTATTAAAGGGAAGTATCCGGACATGGTTTCGTCCGGTGAGATTGGATGTGTGACCTCTCATCTTAAGGCAATTAAACACTGGTACGATACTAGTGATACTTCTTATGCAATTATTATGGAAGATGACTGTAGTTTAGATACTGCAAAGTGTTGGAACTTTACATGGAAAGATTTTATTGCAAAAGTTCCTTATGCCTGGGATGTAATTCAACTCGCAATTATTTCTACTGGTGATGTGCATGTACCTATTCATAATAGATTTGTAAATGATTTTTCGACAGCTTGTTATATCATTACAAGACACCATGCGAAGAAATTAATTGACTTCCATATTCGAGGTGACAAATATAAACTTGATTGTGGAGTTAAACCACGTCCTGTTGCCGATGATTTAATTTACAACTCTGGACTAACATTTGCCACACCACTTTTGTTGTATCGTATCCAACTAGGGTCATCTATTCATCCAGAACATGTTGATATTTTTCATAAAAATAGTCATGACGGAATTTTAAATTTTTGGCAGCAGCACGGATCTGATATTACTGTTGATGACATTACCAATTTTGATCCTTACTTTAACAAAATCAGTAATCCGTCAGGAAATTCCGGTCAAGGGGCTTGACAAAATCTTTACATTACTATATACTTATGTAAAGTTATACAACACAAAGTAAATGACCGTAACGACTAATGACCGTGGACAGCAAAATCTCTTTGCTAAAGAACCACGCATGTACATCTCACAGACAGACGCTGAGCGTTATGGTTACGAGAGCTATGCAGAAAAGGCAGAGAAACTGAATGGTCGCACTGCGATGATCGGATTCTTCTTTGCCGTATTTTCTTATGCTCTAACTGGTAATCTTTTCTTCGGTCTTTACTGATATCGTAGAAGTTTTTACTATTACTAGTATTGTATTTCTTGTCTAATGGCATACTTGAAATTTCCGAATTACCATAGTAATATATACGGAGAGAGTAAATTTATTTTATATGCCAAATCCCAATGGTCTTTACGAAGACATGGAGAAACTAAATGCCCTTTACGAAGAACTTTGTTGGGGGCATGACGACGAACTAATCTTTACCCATGATGGTGAAGAAATCATTATCTACAACAAAACACAACAGGAGAAAAACAATGAACGAAACAGCAGAACGCATTAATGGTTGGGCAGCAATGATCGGTGTCGTTGCAGCAATGGGATCTTATGCCGCAACAGGACAACTTATTCCTGGTATTTGGTGATGGGATTTGTAGTGGCAGCAGTGCTGCTGCTAATTCCACTTGCCGCAGCAGTAAAAAACTCATGACCTACGACTGGACTATACTTCAGACATTAATCTTTATCATCACACCTTTTTTTCTAATGCTTGCTATAAGTAGTGGAGATGAAGATGATGATGGTTCAGATGGTGGAATGCTGACACCAGCATATGCACCATCTCCAAGTTGATGTTAGACTCTCTACATAAGGTAGAGGGTCTATTTTTATGCCTAAAAATCAGGTTAGTGTTGAAGAACTGAGAGTTCGTATAATGAGATTAAAACATGATTTAGGTTGGGAACCAAAAAATCAAAAAGAATTAACACAGAGATACCTGAGATATGTTCTTGATATTTTAGATGAATATAGATATTAGAACATAATAAATACTATTATAAGAAAGGTATAGAGAATTATACGATGTCTAGAGCAAGAAGTGTAGCTGATCTAGGTAATCAATCATTTAATTTCAGTGTTTCGGATGGTGCATTAAAAGTTGGTGCTGGCGTCACTATTGAAAGTACTGGTCAATCACAATTTGCCGGAATTATTACTGCAACCAAATTTA
>CETI01019622.1_pt1 | contig 17644 bp, 16 predicted proteins | sample 361441 | NCBI WGS metagenome assembly CETI01 (sample SAMEA2622478, study PRJEB7988) | marine metagenome | biome: marine biome (ENVO:00000447); feature: deep chlorophyll maximum layer (ENVO:xxxxxxxx); material: "saline water (ENVO:00002010), including plankton (ENVO:xxxxxxxx)" | depth 90 m | reverse complement strand
TACTGCACTATCTAACCGTTGCTTTATTTCAGCTTCTGTAGGCTTCTCATATTTTTGTGGCTGTTCTGCGCTTATGTAATTTTCTGTAAAGACAATTGCTCCTATGAAAAGGGTTACAGACAACATTAATACATAAATTTCTTTACGCAATTTATTACTTTCGTTATAAAATATTTTTTTCATTCAATTCTCCGTTTTTTCAATTTATTTCGTAAAACTCTAAATTGTCCATATGTTAATCATATAAATGAAATATGAAGATTATATGAAGACTTTATAAATATTTAAATTGTCATTACTTAGAATTTCTTTCAGATTATATTTATTAATATTTTGATAGTATTTAATAGTGCATAAATAAAGCCGAAGTGGCGGAATGGCAGACGCGGTCGACTCAAAATCGGCTGGGGAAACCCGTGTGGGTTCGACTCCCACCTTCGGCACCAAAAATTATGATAATAAAACTTTAGTATCGTAATATTTATGTTAAAATTGAATCTATGCGGGGGTAGCTCAGTTGGTAGAGCGTCTGCCTTCCAAGCAGAATGTCGCGAGTTCGAATCTCGTCTCCCGCTCCAAATTCCCCGATTTCTTACCAAGATTTAAATAGAGATAATTCAGTCATATTTATTATTTTTGTAATATAGTTATAAAAAAACTAATTTCTATTTGAAAGGATGATACATGAAAGCTGCAGTTCTTTTTGAAACAAAAGGAAAATTATCAGTTGAAAATGTAGATATCTCTGAACCAAAAAAAGACGAAGTAATGGTTAAAATTTCTGCAAGTGGTTTATGCCATACTGATTGGGAGACTATGCACGGCTATCAACCAGTTAATCTTCCTGCAATTATTGGACATGAGGGGGCAGGAGTTGTTGAGGCAGTAGGAGAAGGCGTTGATCATGTGAAAGTTGGAGACCATGTAATTTGCTCGTGGAACCCAAATTGTGGGATTTGTTTCTATTGTGATAATGGTCAACCAATATTATGTGAGGTTCAAAAAAAAGCTAACTCTCGAGGAGTTCTATTTGATGGAACTACTAGAGCATCAATTAACGGTGAAAAAATTCATTATTACAGTCTAGTATCATCTCATGCAGAATACACTATAATCCCAAAACAAGCTGCAGTTAAAATAAGGGAAGATTTCCCATTAGATAGAGCTGCTTTACTAGGATGCGCAGTGATGACAGGATACGGAGGAGCCGTATACGCTGGAAATATTAAGCCTGAAACTTCAGTTGTTGTTATTGGTTGTGGAGCAGTGGGTCTTAGTGCTATACAAGGAGCTAGAATATCTGGGGCATCTAAAATTATTGCAGTAGATATTTTTGACAACAAACTAGATTTTGCAAGAAGAGTTGGAGCTACTCATACCGTCAATTCAAAAAATATAAACCCAGTTGAATTCTGTGCAGAATTAACTGATGGTAGAGGAGTTGACTATGCTATAGAATCTGCAGGTCAAAACGAAACAATTAGACAAACATTAGAATGTTCAAGACCAGGTGCAAGAATAGTTATTTTAGGAAAAACTCCATATGGAGTAGAAATAAATCTTCCTTTTTATACTATGATGGGAGAAAGAGAAATTATAAGAACATCTTATGGTAAAAGTAGACCAAGAATAGATTTTCCAAGACTAGCAAATTTATATATGAATGGAGAACTCTTTTTAGATGAAATGATTAGTAAAACTTATAAAATTGAAGAAATAAATGAAGGATTTGATGCTCTAGAAAAAGGAGAATTAGCTAGAGGGTTAGTAATTTTTTAAGAAGGGAAGTTATGGGTAAGTTATTAAAATTTTCAGGGAATAATATAGATAGACTTGAAGTCGAAAGACGAAATGATGAATGGATTGAAGAAAAATTAAGTAATCCAAATTCAAAGGTTCTTGTCTATTACAGATCAAAAGTACTAGTTAAGAAAATTTTTACGAATATTAGTCTAAAATTTTTAAATCTAGGCGACATAAAATCTAAAGGTATAGACCCTGAATTGATAATTTTAGGTTCTATTTCTGAAGATATTTATCTAGCAACAGATTTAGCAAAATTAGATGAAGATTTTGTTAATGATAATTTACTGACTGATAGCGATGAATTTATTGACTGTAGGACAGCAGGAGATCAATTGGCTCAAAGTCAAGGTGGAATTATAAGCCAAAGTAAAAGTCAATTGGAATGGAATAGAAAAAATTTATTTTGTGGGATTTGCGGAGGAGAAACTCTTGGCCTTAGAGGGGGACAATCAAGAAAGTGCTCAAAATGTGAGACTGAACTTTTTCCAAGAACAGATCCCGTAATAATTACTTTAGTTAGTAATGGAGATTATTGTTTATTAGGGCAATCTAAAGGAAGATTATCAAATTTAAATATTTATTCTTGTCTAGCAGGCTTCGTTGACCAAGGAGAGTCTATCGAAGAGGCTGTTTCTAGAGAAATCATGGAGGAATCGGGAATCAAAGTAAAAGATGTAAGATATTATGCTTCTCAGCCATGGCCATTTCCATGGTCTTTGATGATTGGTTGCCATGCAGAAGCTGACTCTGAAGAAATAAACTACGATGAGCATGAAATGCATTCAGTAAAATGGTTTCATAGAGATGAAGTTCTTTCCGCTTTAGAAGAAAAAAATGACAAATTAAATGTCCCTGGAAACATTGCTATTGCCCATCACTTAATAAAAGCGTGGGCAAATAAAGAAGTTTAATCTTATTGAATTAGTCTGTAGATCTTCTTTCATCAGCTATGTCTAAAGTATCACTAAATTCACCAGGAATTATACCTAAGAACTGTCCACCTAATAGATTTTTTACATCTATTACTACACCAACCATGATACTTTCACGAATTATTTTATCTGCTGCTTCACGAGATGTGTCCTTTATGCTATTTTCAAACATTTTAGAAATAGCTTCTTCAGAAATTTCAAGTCTTCCATCTTCTTCTTCATCAGGAGTATAAGTCCATCTTGCAGTTATATTTACTATAATAGTAGTTACTAGAAACCCTAGTACCAATCCAGATGCTAAACCACCGATAGAATTTACCTTATCACCAATTCCAAATGTAAGTTTATTCATAATCATCTCAATTGTTCCACTGAAAAGTTGAACCGCTAAGAAGCCTGCTATTAAAAGTATTCCATATCCTATAACGGTAACTAGACCATCACTTTCTAATTCTAAACCTATAGCATCTACTATCATCTGAGATAAAAATCCTCCTATAACCATAGCAATTGCAACCAATACTATGTAAAGGAGATTTTTGATCAAACCCATTCTATAGCCTAAAATTACTCCCAAAACTATAGGGGCTATAAGTAGCCAGTCATACCAAACCATATTTTAACCCTCTCTTTTTAATTAAATACATAGAACTTAGAAACATTCTTGTTATTAGCAAGTAAATTTGTTATTTTCATGTTCCTAAATTAATTGTTTATGTTAATATATAATAAAAATTGTTGCTTGTAGAAATAATAACAGAAAATTATAAATAGAACAGCGAAGTAAAATATGTCTAAATTAATCCTCTATAAGAAACTATCAAAAGTTTCTTTACTTTCTATTGTCCTTCTAACCCTTTTTAGCTTTGGAATTTCTGATTCAGAAGAAATATCAGCTCAAATGCCAGGAATGCCAGGAATGCCTGGTGGTATGATGGGTGGTATGATGGGTGCGATGGGAATGGAAACAGTTCCTTCAGAATGTAGGAGTAATCCAGGTACTGGTGAAGTATTTTGCGAAGTAAAAATGGATATAAGTATGATGTCTATGACAACAACATATGCTCCATTTGAATTTTATGAAGGGCAAGGAGTATGGTTCCAAGGTTGTATGCTACCTGGGCAGCAATATGAAAACTACGAAGCTGCATGGATTGAAAGGCAATATGTAGGTCCATCTCCAACAGATCCCTCTAATCAAGGAACACATATTTTCATAAGAGGGAATATGCCAACTGAACCTGGCTCTCAATCTGCCAAATGTAAATATCAATTTTTCTTAAATGATTCTCCTTTAGTTCAACCAGGAGGTCCATATCACAACCCACAATGGGAAGCTGATCAAGAAACACAAAAGATGTATGAAGAAGCAGATAATATCAGAAGAGATGCTGAAAGAAAACGAGCAGAAGAAGAACTATTAAGAGCTAAACAACAAGCTGAACTCGACCTTCAAATGCAAGAAGAAATGAGAAAGCAGCAAGCACAACAGAATCAAGGCAACAACCAAGGAATAGGTAATATTTTTGGCCAAGGTCCTGTAGGTAATATTTTCGGGAATCAATTCCAAGCTCCAACTGATGAAGAAGTTCCTCTTGGTCCATTCATAAACCTAACAGTTATTAAAACTGAAGATAGATGGAAAGTTATGGAATGTATTGCTGATTTTATAAAGACTGATATCGGAATGCCATATGAGCAAGCTTATATGGACTTTTCATTTCCTATAGGAGTTAGATCACTTGAAGAACCTGATTTTTATTATGATGCAGTAACAAATTGTATGCAGTTGAGTTTCAGTAAATTACTTAGTGGAGGTTGGGGAGTTAATAACCAAGAATCTTCTTCTACTGGAACAGCACCAAGGGCTGATCTAAATGCCATGATGGAAGCTTGTATTGTTCCGCATCTTTCAGATAATATGAATATTCCTAGAAATGTGATCATGGATGATATGGTAACAATTGAAACAGGCAAAAGGTCAATGTCCAGGCAAGAAATGCTAGCAGCTTATGATTGTTGGTATCACTGGGACGAAAATATAAGGCCTAATCCAAATAATTCTCAAGGATATTTCCCTCTTTCAAGTGAGTTATTAGTATCATTTATATTTGGAGATCAAGAAATTATGGGACAAGCTTGTATGATTGATTCTGTACAAGATGCTCAAGGAATGAACAGGCAGCAATCCGAAAGAATAGTAAGTGACTTAGTAAACTTTGCAGTTGGAAGAAGCGATAAATGGGGATTCTTAGAGAGCGATGCTAATCCTCAGATGAAAAATGAAGTTGTAGGAAGGGTAATTGGATGTAATCAGGAATTAGACTGGCTAAGAGATTATCTACAGTCCGTTAGTCAAAACCCTGCAGCAGAAGCTTTTTCATTAAACTTCGATGTATTAACAGAAGATTGGATGATCCAGTGTAATATTGAAAGATTTGAAGAATTTCATACTGGTCCTGATGCTGTAAGACTTGTTGAACAAATTATTCAAGGTATCCAAGACTATGAAGATCCTACTGAAGTAATCAATAGACCACTTGGGGAACAACAATACGACTCACTAAGAGATTGTGCTGAAAATATGAATGGTTCTGAACTACCTATGGATGCATGGGGAGGCTTCTTAGCACAATACACAGTTAACCTAGATAAACTAGAAATAGGATTAATGGAATATGCAGATGAAAGAGATCCCAATAATAAGCATGCTAGAATACATAATTGCATAGTAGATGCATGGCAGAACTCAGGCAGTGGAATGCCTCAGAGAATGATGGAAGCTGGTGCAGACCACATTATCGATAATATTTTCTATTGGGGTGGAGACGTTTCAATGGAGCCATCAGGAGGTCAATATCCTTTCCAAGCATTAGAAGATGTTCATATGTGTTTAGAATATAAATCTGAATTTGATTGGGTAGCTAATGCTCTAGAACCTGATTATGATTATGAGCCAATGTTTGTAAGCGATATATTCACTAGAAGCTCTGATAACTCTAATAAATCTGCAACAGATTTTAGACAGACTATAAAAAGTAATGATTCTAGTAAAGGAAATAATCCTGGGAATATGGTTCAAGGAAGCCTTCAAGGTGGAGGAGCTTTGGAAAACATGAGAATGGATCTAGTAAATATGGCAAGGAACAGTGCAGCTGAAGACTGTATGGTTGCTAATTTGGCTAGAGCTAAAGGAGAAACTGAAAATTATATAAAAACTTCATATATCTCAAATATAGTATGGGACCCTCAAGCTAGGCCTACTAATAAAGAAAAAACTGCTTTATCAAATTGTGAATCTCAAATCAGATCAGCTACACAAGGTAGAGGAGGATTAGACGCTCTACTTAAACTTGGAAGATCTGGAGACCCCGATTATTTGGATCAACCAGATGATAGCCAAAGAGCTTGTATGATCACAGAATATGTAAAAACATTTGGATACATGCTTGAAAGCTCAGGAGCAAATCCTGAAGAAAGCGCAGCTAAGGCTGTATCTGAATTCTCAATGCCAGGAGCTTTCAATGGATTTCATCCTCTAGTTGGTGAAAAGGCTCCAAACCTAAGGCCTCCTTCAGCAATAGAGCTTGATGCTATATCAAATTGTAAACTAGTAGATTTGTATGTTTACGAAGGATCAAGGTTAAGGAAACTAATACCAGGAGTTGATACTTCTGACCTACCTGTAGGAGAATTAGCTTCTCCAACAGGATTAGCTATCATGGGTATTATAATAACTTTATTCTTCTCAGTACTACAAATGATAAGAGGTAAATAATGACAACAGCAAGAACACCATACGGATTTAGACTAATTGTAAGATTATTACTTAGAATGTTTATAGCTCTAATAGTATCTATACCAATAATTGCACTAGGTGGAATTTTACTAGTTTATTCTCAAACAGATGGAACCGTTCCAGCATGGTCTGGAATAGCAGCAATAGTTACAGGAGTAGCTCTGCTTGTTTTAGGTTTTTATATGACTGCAGTAGGTTCTTTCCCTTACCCAACCCTAGGGGAAGGAGAAGATGTGAAGATTGAAAGACATCCTACTATGAAACCTGCTTATACAAGAATTTTTATTAGTCTGCCATTATTCTTTATCACAGCTGTTTTATACATAGCAACAGATTTTGCTCTTATGTTTCCTTTCATAACCTTTTTGATAGGGTTATGGTTTTTCTTTAAAGGAGTAATGAGGTATTTTAGAAATCTACATATCACATACATTGTTACGGATAGAAGAGCTATATATATGTATAAATTCCTTTACCTTCATACAAATGAAATTCCTGTAGGTAGAATTGTACAAATTTCTGAAAAAAGAACTTTGATTGAAGCATTATCAGGAAGAGGTACCGTTGTTGTATCATCAGGTATAGGAAGTAGAATGACTATAAATATGGAAGAAATTGATAACCCAGGAGCAGTTGCAGAAGCCTTAAGAAGTATGCTTCCATCAACTGCAAATTAATAGGAGGAAATAATTATGGATATAGGATTAGTAACTAGTATCGTATCTATACCATTGGTTGGTGCTTTAGGAACTGTTGCTTGGAGGATTCAAGCTACTATTACAGCAAGAAAACAAGGTGAAATAGATTCCCTAAAAACAGAAATAGAATCTATAAGAAATATCCATTCAGAACAGATGACTTTGATGAAAGAGAAGAATGATCTTTCTGTAGACCAAATTGAAACCATTGTTAATACTAGGGCTAAAGAAATTTCAACTAGCATTGAAACTACTTATTCTGGAACAATTAGTAAATGGAAATCCTACGCTACGGTAGGAATTACTTCTGCAATAGGAATGGGGATTTTTGTATTAGGTTTACTTTTCTCTATGTTCCCTAGAACAGCCTCTGAAAATACAGTAATGACACTAAAAAATTCAGAAAATGTTAGTAAAGAAATAACTAAATTTGGATTACATAACCATTCAGATGCAGGCTCAATTTTATTTGCACATGGACCAACTTTTATGTGGGGAACAATTATAGGTTCAGTAATCCTAGCAGTAGCTTTAGGATTAATTTTCGTAAATTCATTTTTTAAACAAAATACATCTGCAACGAGTGTAACAGAACCTGAAACAGAAAAAGAAGCTGAAGAAGAGTAATATCCAACCAGTCATAAAAAATAAAAATGATTATAAAGGTCACCCAATTCTTGGATCAAAAGATGGAGTCCCAACAGTAGTTTCCTTGTACCATGACCATCAACCCGGAGAAACAAGTACGCATCATACTCATCCTTGGGAACATCAGGCTTACATAACTAGAGGCGAAGGTATAATTTTTGTTGATGGAGAAAAGCATCCTATCAAAGAAGGTGATTTCGTATTAATCCCACCTAATGCAGATCATTATTTTGAAAATACAGGTACATCTGTGCTCAGTAGAGTTACTTTCAATCCTTTAGCAAGTGAAGACCATTTAGGATAGAAATTATTTATATATTTTCCAAATAAAAGCCGGTGGAACATTAAATGGAGTAAATCCATTTAATTTCTTTGAAAGATTATATTTCTTGATTACTTCCTTTGAAAATGAACATCTTATAAAATATGTGATTTGAAAAAACTTACCAGATTCTGAAAGATTTCCTACAGAAATTTCACAAAGTTTATCTCTAGTTTTTTTATTCAAAGAAACTAATGGTATTCCCGAAATTATCAAATCAATTTTCCTATTAAATCTCTTTTGAAATTTTTCTAGAAAAGATATTACATCCTCAGAGTATATTTGCGCTTTAGGAAATTTTTCTTTTAAAATTTTTGAAAATTCTTTGTTTATTTCAACTAAAATCAAATCTTCTTCTTTGATTCCTTTATTTAGTATTGATTGAGTAATTTGACCTGTGCCAGCACCTAATTCAACTACAGTACCTAATTCTGAATTTACATCAGATGCCATTAAATCTGAAGCAAATTTTTGGGTTGGCAAAACAGCTCCTAAAACTAAAGGATATTTTAACCAATTTTTCAACCAAACGAATATTAATTTCATCTCATTAATTATTTCTAAAATTAATTTAGTTCCAATTCATTGCTTATCTTTTTATGATGATAATCTGAATCTCCAAAAGCCAATTTTTGATGTTGCATTTTTCTAGTAAACACTTGGAGATCATAATCCCAAGTATATCCAATTGCACCATGAAGTTGGTGTGAAATTTGGCAAATATCATGAAATGATTTAGAAACATAAGCCTTTGATCTATTTATATCAAGATTAGAATCATCGGAGTTAGATAATTTCCAAGCTGCTTTCCTTGCAAATTGAGTTGATACTTTGGTTAATATAGCCATATCAGCTGCATGATGCTGTACCGCTTGAAAAGATCCAATTGGTCTATCAAACTGTTTTCTATCTTTTATATAATCTAGAGTCATGTCCATAACTTTAGATGAAGCACCCGACATTTCTGAAGACTTTCCTGAAGCTCCGTAACTAAATAATTGAGAGAGTGTTTCCCATCCTTGATTTTCTTCACCTAATAATTGAGTGTCATCGAGTTTTATTTCATTAAATTTTACTTTGAAAATTTTATCCCCACCTATACTTTCCATTTTTTCAATTTCTATCCCTTCAGTATTTGAAGGGACTAAAAATAAGGAAATACCTTCGTTATTTTCGGATTTAGATGCAACTATAAAATAATCTGATCCAATTGCATCATTAACAAATAATTTTTCTCCATTAAGTGTCCAGCCATTTTGGTTTTTTGTAGCTACGGTATTAGAAATTTCAGATTCATCGAAACTACCCGTTGATTCATTAAAAGCTAAGGATAGCTTTATTTGACCAGAAGAAATTTTAGGTAAAAGTTCTTTTTTTTGAGATTCATTTCCTGAAATAAGTAAAGATTGAACACCTACTACAGCAGTGCTAAAAAATGGTCCCGATAAAGCAACCCGTCCCATTTCTTCCAACAATATAGACATATCTTCAAATTTAAAACCTGAACCACTATATTCTTCGGGTATCATTAATCCCAACCAACCCATTTCAGACATATTTTTCCAGATTTCTTCAGTTATTCCTATATCATCCGATTCCATTGCTCGGATAAAACTCATAGTACAATTTTCTTCAAGATAACTTCTCGAAGATTCTTGTAACATTTTTTGTATTTCAGATAATCCTAAGTCCATAATTTACTTCGCTTTCAATTTATCTTCTCTTGGTAAACCAAGACCTCTTGTTGCAATTATATTTTTCTGAATTTCAGTTGTTCCCGCAAAAATAGTATATGCAGTAACCGTTAATTGTTGTTTTAGATATTTACCATCAAAAGGTGCAGATGAATCAGATAATTGTCCATATAATCCTGCAAAATCAGTCCCTATTTTAGCAACATTTTGAGCTAACTTTGTTCCTAAAATTTTTGCAACAGAACCTTCAATACTTGGGACTTCTCCTTGTGATTGCAAATATGCAACCTCATAAGCAACCAATCTTGCTGCTTCAATTTCAAGGTCTAAATCTACCAAAGTTTTATTTATATAAGGATCATTAATTAATGGGATACCTGAAGAATTTTTATTATTTTTCACAAATTCTACAATTTCTTCAAAATTTCTCCTTGCAGCAGCAGGATATTCTACCCCTGATCGTTCAAAATCTAGAAGAGTCGCAGCAATATACCAACCCTTGTTTAATTCACCAATTAAAGCATCTTTTGGAATCTTAACATTTTCAAAAATCACTTGGTTAAAATGATGATTCCCAGCCATATTAATTATTGGCTTTACCTGAATATTTGAATCTTTTATATTAGCTACAAAAAAGCTAATACCTTTGTGTTTTGGAGCATTTGGGTCTGTTCGACCAAGAAAAAATATCCATGTAGCCTTATGAGCCATGGATGTCCAAACTTTGCTACCATTAACCAACCAATGATCACCTTTATCTTCAACTTTTAGTTTTAAGGACGCTAAATCAGATCCTGAATCAGGTTCAGAATATCCTTGGCACCACTGAACATCTCCGTTCGCTATTGGAGGTAAAAATCTCTTTTTTTGCTCTTCAGTTCCATGAACCATCAAAGTAGGCCCAAGCATTTTGGCTCCGAAACCGTCTCTACCAGGCATTCTATGATATGACATTTCTTCGTTAAAAATTACTTGTTTCATGTATGAAGCTCCCTGCCCTCCATACTCTTTTGGCCAAGCCATGGTCAGCCAACCTTTATTAGCTAATTTTTTTCTGACTTCTAAAGAGTATTCAAAGTCATCACCAGCTTCATCAACACCTTGCCATTTATCAAAATCTTCTGGAAGTTCGTTTCTAATCCATTCCCTTAATTCATTTCTAAAAAGCTCATCTTCATTAGTAAATTCGTACCTCATATAAAAAAACCTTAGTTGAATATATTTTTTATAAGTCTATTACTTTATTAACATTTATCAATTTATAATTGATGAATTAATATCTTATTTTTCTATAGAACCAATTTATAAGTAAAAATGGGAAGAATATTAACGTATAAAGCTTCTTTATTCCAATTGAAGGGGTAGATCTACCTTTCCATTTTATATCGCCGTCAAAAGAAGAAAGAAAGGATCTGTAGCCGCTAAATAATAAAACCAACATTGCTATTGGGTATAAAAAAGAAGAAAAAATACTCAATGAAAAAGCTTTTGATGAAATAAGAATAGAGAAAAAAATAAATAAAATAGATAAAAATGATATAAAAATATGATGTGCGCTTAATTCAATTTGAAAAAAATATGAAATAAGATTCAACCAAGGAACATAAAAAAGTAATATCAAACCAAAAAAAGCAAAAATAAAAATTAAAATATTATATCTAAACGTAGCAAATATAGATTTTGCATGACCATCAACTGCAGCTATCGAAGAAGTATATCCTTTAGTTTCAATAATATGAGTTCCATCTAACATATCTGAATTAAAACCTTGAGATTTAATAGACCTTGCAAGTTCAAAATCATCTAAAACAAGATTAGATATTTTTTTATGTCCCCCAATTTTTAGGTAAGCTTCTTTGTTGAATAATAAAAATTGTCCAAAACCAGCAGCAAATAAACTGAAAGGTAATTTTTTAGCCAAGTAAAAAGGGATCCATGAAAATATAAACCATGACACCATTATCCAAATAAAATAATCTGAAATATTAAATATTTTTCTTTTTGGCACAAGTGTAATAAATTCTAGATTATTATCATTCATATGTTTAACTGTTGAAGAAACTGAGAATTTAGCTAAATTTGTGTCAGCATCAATGAATAAAAAGCATTCTCCTTTAGCTTTTTGTGAAAGTTGATGGCAAGCCCAATTTTTCCCAGCCCAATTTTCAGGAAGAGGTCTTCCTTTAAAAGCACTAACTTGAGAAAATTTATCTGCTAAAGTTCTTAATTGCCCCAAAGTATTGTCAGTAGAATTATCATCTATTAATAAAATTTCTAAATTTTCATAATCTTGTAGAGCTAAAGATTCCACACATTCAATAATGTTATCTTCTTCATTTCTACAAGGAATTAAAATAGACACTTTAGGTTTATTTTTTGGAGATAAAGGCTTTGGCCTATGAAATGAAAATAAGTTAAGTATAGATATTAGTAAAGAATATGCAGAGACAAACAGAATAATTATGATTAATGTATCAAAAATGTCACTCAAATTTTACCCCTGTTAGGCTTCTAAAGTTTCTGAACTGAGGGGCATTTCTTAATTCTTTTCTATGGTTATATATCATCAAAATAGTAGCTAAAATCCATAATAAAATAAATTGATTATTTGAAATATAAGATTTGGAAATAGAAGTTATAATTCCATAAATAAAGAAACAAAAGTGAACGATATTTACAGTCCATGCATCATTTTTTTGTAATGCAAAAAATATTGCTAGTAATCCAAAGATTACAGCTGCAGCCTCAAATTGAAAAATAGCCAACCACATAGCTGCCGTTACTGCTAATGCTTTTCCTCCTTTGAACTTAAGAAATGGAGAAAAAGAATGACCTAATATTGGCATAATGCTAACTATAACAAGATCAAATCCCTCTATTCCAAAGAATCTTATGGCTATAGCTATAGGAAGAATAGCTTTTAAGAATTCAATAAACATAACTATTATTCCAATGTATGATCCCCCTGATTTCCATGCATTCACAGCACCAGGATTATTATCCCCTACTTCTCTTACATCTTTTCCTGACAATAATTTAGTCAATATCACTGGAAAAGGAATAGATCCACTAATAAAAGAAATGATTGAAAATATTAAAGTTAACACTATAGAAATTTAGTTATATATAATTTTGTATTTTTATATTACTAAATTACAGATTATAAAATACAAATAATAGATGAATTTATTGTCTATTATTCATACTTTGAAATAATAGAAAGACTTTCTTTATAATTAGATTCTGGAAGACCAACATATCCTCCTTCAATAGCAAGCATTTCTCCATTTTCCAGATAGAACTTTACAAACTCATATACTTCAGGTTTTAATAATTCTTCATTATTCACATAAATAAGTAATGGTCTTGAAAGGGGAGAATATGAAGAATTATTAATAGTTTCGTCTGTTGGTTCAATGCAACCATTTCCACCATCAACAGAAATTACTTTCATATTCTTTGAATTTTCTATGAAATAAGCGTATCCAAAATAACCTAATGCACCCTTATCACCAGAAACCCCCAAAACTAATACGTTATCGTCTTCTGAAGGGGTATAATCTGATCTTGTCCTACCCTCTTCACCATTTATAACTTCCGTAAAATAATCAAATGTACCCGAATCAGTCCCTGGACCATAAAGGTTCATTTCCATATCTGGGAAAGAAGATCGAATTTGGTTCCAGTTATTAACCTCTGAACCTATATCCCAAATTTTTTTTAATTCATCAGTAGTGAGGCAATCTACCCAATCATTATTCTTATTTACAACTACAGAAAGTCCATCAAATGCAACCTCAAGCTCTGTAAACTTTATTCCATTTTCTGAAGCAGTAGATAATTCATTATCTTTTATTAGTCTAGATGCATTAGTAATAGCAGTTTCTCCAACTATAAATCTTTTCATCCCTCCACCTGTTCCTGATATCCCAACAGGAATTTGGACGTTTGGGTTATCTTCTCTAAAAATTTCTGCAGCAGCTACTGAAATAGGAAAAACGGTTGAAGATCCATCAATTTCAATAGTCCCACTTAATCCTGAATCTGAAGAAGTTTGATTACTTGAACATCCAAAAAAAATCAGCAATGAAATAAAAATAGAAAATATTGAAAACAGTTTACAAAACCTAAGCATTTTAACTCCTTAATTTCTATTGATAATTATATTTATTTACATTAGAAAGTCTATAAATTAATTAAGAAATAAAAATTAAGAAAATATTAAATTTAAATAAAAAAACACATTTACTTGAATATCGAAAAAAATTGATCTTGATACTCATCAAATAAATCCCAATCATTTAATTCTTTATGAAGATCTTGAGCCCTTACTTTACCTGAATAAGCCTGCTTAAATAATTCATCTATTCTTTTTCTTGCCGCTATAGGGATACCATTTTTCACATCTAGTAATCCTGAATTGCTTAAGTCTTGGAAATTACTTTTAGCAGACGTTTTAGTATATTCAAAAATAAATTTAAAAAGAGATACATCCCATAAATTGTTAATACCTCTTATTACTGCATGATTAGTTTGACTATTAATCAATCTAGATTTTATTCTTTCAGAAACTTCTTGAGGATTTCCTGAAACAATTTCTAGATCTGTAGATTCGTTTTTATAGTTATATAGTAAAGCTGGCTCATTTTTACCAAAGACTCTATTTAATTCCTTAAGAAATTCTTTTGCATCATCGCCAAACCCAGACATTTTATAAAGAAAATCATTAGTAACTACTTGAGGTGTTTGTGCTGTAACTAATCCATGACGAATTACAGACTCTTCTGATTTATACTCAGAAACTTCCTTATACAATGGCTCAGTTACTATATGGTATCTAACCTTTGTCTGATTGTATGTTGAAAGTGTATTCTTAGGAGTAAGAATAACTTTGGTATTTTTCATCACTAAATTAAATAAATTCAATTAACTAAATTTCCATAAAATAATTCGATAACTTAATTATAACTAATACGAATTAATTACCCAATTGCCTTAATCTAGGATCGAATCTATCTCTAAACCAATCACCAAGGAAATTTAGAGACATAACTACTAAGAATATTCCTACACTTGGAAACATTGATACCCACCAAGCACTGTTCAAATAATCTCTACCTTCAGCAACTAATGCTCCCCAAACTGGGGTGGGAGGAGGCACTCCAGCTCCTAGAAAGCTTAATGATGCTTCGGCTAAAATCAATTGACCAATTCTCAATGTAGCAATTACAATAACTGTGTTTATTACTCCTGGTAGTAAATGGGTAAGCAATAATCTTACTTTAGACGCTCCTGCCACACGAGCATACATAATATAATCACGTTCTTTTAACGTTAGGACCTCTGCTCTAACATTTCTAACGAAAGCAGGCCATGCCAAAAACGCCAGAAGAATAATAACAACAAGCAATGAAGGATCAAAAACAACTGCAGCAACTAATGCTAGCAATAAGAAGGGAATAGAATAAACTAAGTCTAATATTCTCATTAAAATATCATCAACAATCCCTCCAAAAAATCCAGCAACAAGTCCATAAGTTGTTCCAATAATAGTTCCACTAACGGCTGAGATAACAAGAACATAAAGAGTTATTCTGGCTCCATGCATTATTCTTGTTAAAGTATCTCTACCAAACTGATCAGCTCCTAACCAATGTCGAGTTAAGTCTTTAGTTAATGGATCAACTGGTTCAGAAAATAAAGGAAGCGTTCTATCTCTCAAAGCGGGTAATTCAGGATCATATCCAGTTATATCAGCAAAAACAGCTAACAAAACTAAAATAGATAACATAAATACTGGAATAACAGGCCATCTTTGAAAAAAACGAACTATGCTATTTAATTGCTTATAAAGAGGAAGATTTCTTTCTAAGAAAGAAGGTTTATCTGCACCGATTTTTGTTGATAAAGTCATATAAATCCCCTATGAGTATCTTATTCTAGGATCAACTAATCCATAGGTTAAGTCTGAAATAAAAATAACAATTGCATAAAAAACTGCAAATAATAATACTGAACCTGTCATTACAGGGAAATCATTTTCTGAAACTGCTGTTGTGGCAAGTAAACCTAATCCTGGCCAAACAAATACTGTTTCTACGATAATAGTTCCTGTAAGGAAACCTACAAAAATAAGGGCCGCTAAAGTTAATGGTGGGATAAGAGCATTTTTCAAAGCATGTTTCCATATTACTACACGCTCAGGAACTCCTTTTGCTCTTGCTAATTTGATATATTCTGAGTCTAAGATCTCTAACATAGAAGATCTAGTTAATCTTAAATAACTTGCGGATGCTGCAAGTCCTAAAGTTCCAACAGGTAACACATAATGCTTCCATCCTCCAGTAAAGAAATCAGGTATAAGAGAAAAATCTCCCGAAGAAATCCCTCTGAAAGCTCCTTTTATTAAATAAGACTCTCCACTTCCAGCTGGCAACCATCCTAACTTCACAGCAAAAATTAAAATTCCTACTATAGCTATAACAAACGGCGGTGCTGCCTGACCTATAAGAGCCAAAAATCTTCCTGCCCAATCCCATATCGATCCCCGCTTAATAGCGGATATTACCCCTAAGGGAATTCCAATAAGAGTGGATAAAATCCAAGAAAAAATAGTTAGCTCAAGAGTATTTAGAACTTTTTCACCTATTAAGTCAGCTACATCTTTTTGTCCTAGTAGAGACCTACCTAAATCTCCTCGAACTGTTTTTCCTAACCAAATAAAATATTGCATATAGAGAGGCTTATCTAGGTTTAGCATCTTAGTTAGATGCTCATAAGTTTCTTCTGTTACACCATATCCACCTTCCTGAGCAAATAAATCTCTAGGATCTCCTACAGCTCTTGAAAGACCAAAAACTATAGCCGTTGCTCCAATCAAAGTGAAGAAACTGAATAAAAATCTTCTTAATATATATTTTCCCATTTTTCCTTTTTTTAGATCGCTCCCCAAAAAAGAGGAGCGATCGTAAATTTTTAAGTTTTACCTAAGTATTACTTAAGAACTATTGATTCAACGTTGTTAATACCATTTAGGTTACCATTAGCATTTGGTAGTGGTTCCCAACTAGCTACAACATCTGGACTGTACATTACTGTTACAGGCTCTAGTACTATTCCTACACATAGAGCTTGTCTTCTAGCTTCATCTGCGAAAGCATTGTTTAATCCAATTCTCTCGTCTTTATCAACTGATTTAGCTACTTTTGCATAGTTCTCAGCTGCAAAAGGTACTTCCATACCAACACCATAACCACCATCAGACCATGAACTCATAACAAATCCTCTAGCCCAATCCCATGGGAATGCATAGTTAGAGTCATCACCACAACCTACAAAAGGCTCTGATGTACTTCTAGCTACCAAACCTGGTCGGTATGTAGAATAAACTGCATTATTTAGAGTAACATCTACTCCAAGAGTAGCTTTCCATGTTCCTGCTATAGCTGTCATAAGCTCTGTTGGTGCACCTGGAGGTCCTGTCCAAACATTCTCCATTGGGAATCCACCTGAGTGACCTGCTTGGTCTAATAAAGACTTAGCATAATCAACATCATATGGAACTACCCAACCACCTATGTCACAACCAGGTGTGTCACAGTCAGTATAGTCTCCTTGCTTGAAGTTTGGATTTTCTGTACTTGGAGAATAGGCATCATAAATTGGTCCACCAAATCCATCCATTACAGATGCAACTAGACCTTCTCTATCAATAGAGTGAGCAAGAGCTTGTCTTACTAATCTAG
>CETI01242158.1_pt1 | contig 17693 bp, 14 predicted proteins | sample 361441 | NCBI WGS metagenome assembly CETI01 (sample SAMEA2622478, study PRJEB7988) | marine metagenome | biome: marine biome (ENVO:00000447); feature: deep chlorophyll maximum layer (ENVO:xxxxxxxx); material: "saline water (ENVO:00002010), including plankton (ENVO:xxxxxxxx)" | depth 90 m | reverse complement strand
TCACCTTCAGAATCTTCAACAATCACATCTTCTTCAACAGACTCTTCTTTAGAAGAAGCAGCTTTCCTCTTTTTTGATTTTGGCTCCTCTTCGAATTCTGCTTCAGGCTCAAGATTTTTATTTGCATTTTTTAATTCAGCTCGAGTCTGAAAAGCTTCTAACTCTGACTCTGAATAACGCGAAACAACTACTGTCAAATGGCAAGTCCTTTTAAAAATTGAAGTTGCTCGTCCGCGCGCTCTGGGTCTAAACCTTTTTAAAGTAGGGCCCTCATCAGCAAAGCACTCTGAAACAAAAAGTTCTTCTTGAGGAATTCCATTATTATTATTTGCATTCGCTACCGCTGAATTTAAACAACCGGAAATAACTTCTGAAACTGATCTTTCGCTAAAAGCCAAAATTTCTTCAGCCCTTGCAACAGACTTGCTGCGAATTTGATTTAGCACAGGTCTAGCTTTATGCGCAGAGACACGAGCATAGCGAACAACTGATCTCGTGCTTTCACGGTTTTCAACTCTGGATAAAGAACCATCTAAAGAAACCATTAGTTTGTAGCCCTCTCCTGACCGCTATGGGAACGAAAAGTTCTTGTGGGTGCGAATTCACCCAATTTGTGACCAACCATTGACTCTGTAATGAACACAGGAATATGTTTCCTGCCATCATGAACTGCGATCGTATGACCCAACATGTCTGGCACAATTGTTGAACGCCGTGACCAGGTTTGAATTACTCTCTTTTCACCTGAACCATTCATAACATCCACCTTTTTTAAAAGGTGATCATCAACAAAAGGTCCTTTTTTTAAACTTCGTGGCATAACTTTTACCTCCGTCCCCTTCCGCGACGACGTCTAACGATCATCTTGTCTGAATGTTTTCCTCTTTTTCGAGTACGTCCTTCTGGCTTACCCCAAGGAGAAACAGGATGACGACCACCAGATGACTTACCTTCACCACCACCTAATGGATGATCTACCGGGTTCATAGCAACACCACGTGATTGAGGTCTTACACCTTTCCACCTATTACGTCCGGCTTTTCCAATACTGATTAATTCATGTTCTTGATTACCAACTTCTCCAATTGTTGCACGACAATCGATTCTCACTCTTCGCATCTCACTGCTTGGAAGTCGTAAGGTCGCAAAGTCTCCCTCTTTAGCAACTAACTGAATACTGGAACCAGCACTACGCGCTAATTGGCCTCCACCCTCTGGATGCAACTCAACATTATGAACAACTGTTCCAACAGGGATGTAACGAAGAGGCAGTGCGTTTCCAGAACGTATTTCACTTCCTTGTCCTGACCTAAGTACGTCACCTACTTCAACACCACGCGGAGCCAAAATATAACGCTTCTCACCATCATGGTAATGCAGTAACAGAATCCTGCAGCTTCGATTTGGATCATATTCAACAGCAGCAACAGTTGCTGGAACACCATCTTTATTCCGCCTGAAATCAATAACTCTGTACTTCTGTTTATGCCCACCGCCGCGATGACGCGAAGTTTTACGACCGTAATTATTACGCCCACCGGTTGAGACTTTTTTCTCGACCAAATTTCGTTCAGGAGTAGTTTTAGTTATTTCTGAGAAATCTGCAACCGTTTGAAATCGTCTTCCGGGACTAGTTGGCTTACGTTGTCGCTGGGGCATATCAGACCTCAAACAATTCGATAGAGTCGCCTTCTGCAAGGGTCACGTAAGCCCTTTTTACATCAGGTCGTTTGGACATAGTTGGTTTACGACGATTTCTCTTCAATTTTCCTTTGCGGTTTAAAGTGTTTACTTTCAAAACACTCACATCGAAAATTGTTTCAACAGCATCCCGGATTTCTGGTTTAGAAGCAGACTTATGAACTTCAAAAGCAAAAACATTCTGCTCTAGAAGAGCAAACGACTTCTCCGAGACAATTGGTCTAATAATCACGTCTCTGAGGTCTTTCATGATTGTGAACTTTCATCTTTAGTGCCTTCTGAATTTCCCATCGAACTAGTATCTGGCAAATTACTCTTTGTAAACACAACCCAATCACTTACTAAAACGTCATAAGCATTCAGTTCCCCTGGCGCTATAACATGAACTCGATCTAAATTTGCAAAGCTTTTCCAAGTGTTTAGATCATTTTGATTAACAACAATCAAAACTCTTCCCTCTACGTCTAACGCATCAAGAACTGCTAATGCTGTTTTGGTTTTTGGTAATTCAAAATTCCATTCATCAACCACCACAACACGTTCTGATGCCGCACGATCTGAAAGAGCTGACTTCAGTGCCAAGCGCACCATTTTCTTTGGGGTCTTCTGTGAGTAGTCACGCGGCTTGGGGCCCAACGCGACTCCGCCACCGCGCCACTGAGGAGAACGGATTGAACCATGTCTAGCGCGCCCAGTGCCCTTTTGGCGCCAAGGTTTTGCTCCTCCGCCCCTAACTTCTGCTCTTGTCTTAGTACTCTGCGTTCCACTACGTCTGGCTGCTAATTGAGCAGTGACCACCTGATGCATAACTGCAACATTTGGATCAAGACCAAAGGTTTTAGGATCCAGATCGATTGTGCCAGTTTTAGAGCCAGTTACGTCTTTAATATCAACAGCAACCATCAAACTGCTCCCTTTACTGCATCTCTGATTAGAACAGTGGAGCCATTGGGGCCAGGGACTGAACCCTTGATCAGCAATAGTTCTTTTTCAGTGTCTGCTTGTACGACTTGGAGATTCAAAATCGTTGTTTTTTGGTTTCCCATTCTTCCTGGAAGTTTTTTTCCTTTAAAGATTCTCGAAGGTGTTGCGCACTGACCCACTGCCCCAGGTTTACGATGTACCTTGTGAGCCCCATGAGATGCTCTTTGTCCTTTGAAGCCATGCCTTTTCATAGCGCCCGCAAAACCTTTACCTTTACTAACTGAAGTAACATCAACTCTTAAATTTTCAGAAAGGGTTTCAACAGTCAGTTCTTGACCCACTTCATACCCATCTACGCTGTCCAAACGAAGCTCCACCAATTTAACTCCTGCGTCTACCCCGTTCGACGAAAAGTGTCCTGCCTCTGGTTTTGTTAACTTTTGTTCATCCTTTTCTCCAAAAGTAACTTGAAGGGCACTGTACCCATCACGTTCTGTAGTTTTAACGCGTACAACACGATTAGGTCTTATGCGGAGAACTGTTACAGGGATCACGGAATTATCTTCATCCCACACTTGGGTCATTCCGACCTTTTCTCCCACTATTGCTTTGTTAGCCATTTTTTTTCCTACGTACGTTCAACGAATACTCGTCAATTTGTACTTATGTAATTCCACGCAAACGCTCCGCTGGGAAACCCGGCGGAGCGCTGATTTCGGTTGTGCCATTCGGTTCCCAACTATTTTGATGGGCCTTAACGGACGTCAGCTTTAGGTGCTAAAACAATAAACACCGACTGATAACGATACGCCGCATAATCACAGGGCACAACCGAAATTCCCTTTAATAAAGATAACTTTGGCCCAAATATCCCATTTCAGTGAGTCTTTTGGAAGTACCGTCGGATTAGTTGTAAATATAAATAAGTAGCCGCAGGTGAAACCCATGGAAAATCAAGTAAAAGATGGTGAAAAGTTGCCAAAATGGGTCATTAAATCAATAGTAACGCTCCTAGGCGGATTTGCTTTTCTTTGGTACTTCCGTGGAGTTGTTTCTGCGCTAAGACCCTTACTAATAATACTTTTAGTTTCCCTCTTCCTTTCTTTCGCTCTAGAACCTGCAGTTAACAGACTTGAAAAATTTGGACTAAAGAGAGGAATAGGAACAGCCTTGACTTTCTTAGCGTGTTTTGTCGCTCTTGGCGGTTTTGGTTTTCAAGTCGGATCTCTTCTAGCTGATCAAGTCACTGAATTTAATAATAATATCCCAAGCTATTTAGCTGACATCGACGAATTTCTCGATGATAATTTCGGAATTGAAAACGCTACTTCAGATCTACAGGAAAAATATGACTCTGGAGCTTTAGCACAATGGCTAGGAAATTTAGCTGACGACCTAGCACGTTTCGGGACAACTGTGGCAAATGTTTTATTCCAACTATTTACAATTGCTCTTTTCTCTTTCTATTTAGTAGCTGAAGGACCAAAAGTCAGAAAGCTTGTATGCTCGTTTCTTGCTCCAAGAAGACAAGGCCAGATTTTAGAAGTTTGGGATCTTGCTGTATCCAAAACAGGCGGATACATACTTTCAAGAAGTGTTCTTGCTGTGCTTTCCGGAGCAATTCATTGGTTAATTTTTGAAATAATCGGACTTCCTTCTGCACTAGCTCTTGCTTTATGGGTTGGAGTTATATCGCAGTTTGTACCCGTTGTAGGCACTTATATAGCCGGAGTTTTACCCCTTGTAGTAGGACTACTGGGTGAACCTGTTGATGGCCTATGGGTATTAGTAACAATTGCTGTATATCAACAAATAGAAAATTATTTAATCTCACCCAGAATCACCGCTCATACAATGCAAATTCATCCGGCCGTCGCATTTGGTTCAGTGATTGCCGGATCCGCGATACTAGGAGTAGTAGGTGCTCTATTAGCATTACCTGCAGCAGCAACTATTCAATCCGTAATAGGTTCAGTTGCCCGTAGACACGAAGTTTCCGAAGAATTACTCTCAGCTAAAATCCAAAGAGAGGGTTCCCTAAAGAGGAATAACCCAGAAAATATTAAACCGGAACAAAAAAACGACGACTAATTTTGCTGGATTTTTATTTCAATATCTATACCAGCAGGTAAATCAAGCCTTTGAAGAGAATCAACCGTTTTAGGAGACGGATTGAGAATATCGAGAAGTCTCTTATGTATTCTCATCTCAAAGTGTTCACGAGAATCCTTATCCTTGAAAGGTCCGCGAATCACTGTGTAACGATGCTTTTCAGTAGGTAGAGGTACCGGTCCTCGAAGATCTGCTTGAGTTCTCCGAACCGTTTCAACAATTTTTTTTGCTGACTGGTCAATGACCTCGTGATCGTAAGCTTTAAGCCTAATTCTTATTTTTTGACCTGCTGCCATAATTTGAATCCGTGCTACTTAATGACTTTCGTTACAGCACCAGCACCGACAGTCCTGCCACCTTCACGAATAGCGAAGCGAAGTCCTTCGTCCATAGCAATTGGAGCAATCAACTCAACCGTCATGGTTGTGTTATCACCAGGTATACACATTTCAGTTCCCTCTGGCAAAGCAATGCTTCCAGTCACATCAGTTGTTCTGAAATAAAACTGCGGCCGATAATTGGAAAAGAATGGCTTATGTCGTCCACCCTCTTCCTTTGTAAGAACATAAACCTCAGCCTCAAAATGTGTGTGTGGAGTTATTGAACCAGGAGCCGCCAAAACCTGACCACGCTGAACATCTTCTTTATCGATACCACGAAGTAGAGCACCAATATTGTCACCAGCCAGACCCTCATCGAGAAGTTTTCTAAACATCTCGACACCAGTACAAGTCGTTTCTTGAGTCTCTTTGACACCAACAATTTCTATTGTGTCGCCCGTGTTTACTTTGCCCTGCTCAACACGACCAGTAACAACGGTTCCTCGGCCTGTAATTGAGAAAACATCCTCAATCGGCATAAGGAATGGCTTATCGATATCACGTTCAGGCTGCGGTATATAGTCATCTACTTGACTCATAAGATCAATGATTTGAGCTGCAGAATCTCCATCGCCTTCTAAGGCCTTAAGAGCCGAAACTCTAACAATTGGTGTGTCGTCTCCTGGGAAATCGTATTCATTCAAGAGATCTCTGACTTCCATTTCCACAAGTTCAAGAAGTTCTTCATCGTCGACAACATCACACTTATTTAGGGCCACAATAATCTTTGGAACTCCAACCTGACGCGCAAGCAAAACATGCTCTCGAGTTTGGGGCATTGGTCCATCAGCTGCAGAAACCACCAAAATAGCTCCATCAACCTGAGCTGCACCAGTAATCATATTCTTTATATAGTCAGCGTGTCCGGGCATATCGACATGGGCATAGTGCCTATTACCTGTCTCATACTCAACGTGTGAAACGTTAATAGTGATACCACGTTCACGTTCCTCTGGCGCATTATCAATATTCTCAAATGCTGTAAACGCTGTATTATCAGGATCCGAATCCGATAATACCTTAGTTATCGCAGCAGTAAGAGTTGTCTTACCGTGATCGATGTGTCCCATCGTTCCCACATTTACGTGGGGTTTATTTCTTTCGAACTGGGCCTTAGCCATGACTCTCCCTCGAGTTTCTCTATTATCTTTATTATTTTATCTTACCTTCTCAGTAGGTTAAGCCTATTCACCACGAATCCGAGTGACAATCTCTTCCTGAACTGCTGAAGGAGTTTTTTGATACGAATCGAACTGCATTGTATACGTTGCGCGCCCTTGAGTACGCGAACGCAGATCTGTAGCATAGCCGAACATCTCAGATAGCGGCACCTGTGCAGTAACTACTTGATTATTTCCTCTTGCTTCCATTTGTCCGACTTTACCTCTTCTAGAATTTAAATCACCAACTACATCACCCATATAGTCCTCCGGTGTTACAACTTCTACTGCGAAAATAGGCTCTAGAAGAACTGGTTTAGCCTGTTTTATAACCTCTCTGAACCAAGCCTGTGCAGCAATTTTAAAAGCCATCTCAGATGAATCAACATCATGGTGTTTTCCATCGTTAAGCGTCACTTTCATACCTAAAACTTGAAAACCTGCGAGGACACCAGAAGTCATAGCAGATTGGATACCGGCATCAACAGCTGGAATATATTCTTTTGGAATACGGCCTCCCGTAACCTTGTCTTCGAAACCATAGGTTTCTTCACCCTCTGTCAGAGGTTCAACAGTCGCAACAATTTCAGCAAATTGGCCTGAACCACCAGACTGTTTCTTGTGGGTGTATCGATAATTCTCAACTGTCTTAGTAATTGTTTCTCGATAAGCAACCTGCGGTTTTCCTACATTTGCGTCAACACGAAACTCACGCAACATTCGATCGACTAGAACTTCAAGGTGAAGCTCACCCATACCACCAATAATTGTCTGACCCGTTTCTTCATCACTTCTAACTGTAAACGTAGGATCTTCATCAGACAGTGCGCCCAGAGCCTTACCCATTTTATCCTGATCCGCCTTTGACCGAGGCTCAACAGCCACGTGAATTACAGGATCCGGGAAATCAAGTTGTTCAAGCATAAGAGGATGGTCAGGTGAACAAAGAGTGTCACCTGTCTTTGTGTCTTTAATGCCTACACCAGCAACTATGTCACCAGTTCGAACAATGTCAAGATCTTCTCGATCATTGGCGTGCATCTCTAAAATACGTCCAATCCGCTCTTTAGAACTTGACCGAGTATTTAAAACAGTCGCACCTTTTTCCAAAGTGCCACTGTAAACACGAAAATAAGTCAATTTTCCTACGTGGGGATCAGTCATTATCTTAAAAGCAAGCGCAGCAAATGGTTCATCATCACTCACACCGCGCTTTGTAATCTCTTCACTTCGAGGTTCAATACCTTCAACAGGTGGAAGATCAAGTGGTGATGGCAAATACTCAACTACTGAATCGAGAAGGGGCTGTACACCTTTATTCTTGAAAGCTGTACCAGTTAAAATCGGCACACAATCTCCAGATAGAGTTCCTTGACGAATTGCCGATTTCAAATCCTCAACTGTAATTTCTTCTTCACCAACAAATTTTTCAAGAATGTTTTCATCAAACTCAGCAAGAAGATCTACAAGTTCTGCCCGATATTCATCAGCTTGTGATTTTAAATCATCAGGAATTTCTACCTCATTCCATGAAGCACCTAAATCTTCGCCTTCCCAAACTAGAGCCTTCATGGTTACCAAATCAATAACGCCAGCAAAATCGGCCTCGGACCCTATAGGCAATTGGATCACCGCAGCCTTACAACCAAGACGTTCTTTGATGGTTCCTAAAACAAAGAAAAAATCAGCTCCAGTTCGATCCATTTTGTTGATAAAACACATCCTGGGAACGTTATGACGATCAGCTTGACGCCAAACTGTTTCAGTCTGTGGTTCTACGCCGGCCACTCCATCAAAAACTGCTATTGCGCCATCTAAAACCCTTAAAGAGCGTTCTACCTCAACCGTAAAATCAACGTGCCCAGGTGTATCAATAATGTTGATCCTATGATCGTTCCAGAAACAGCTAGTAGCTGCAGAAGTAATCGTGATTCCCCTCTCCTGTTCTTGCTCCATCCAGTCCATTGTCGCAGTACCTTCATGTACTTCTCCGATTTTGTAATTCACACCCGTGTAATACAAAATTCTCTCTGTAGTAGTAGTTTTACCTGCGTCAATATGGGCCATAATTCCAATATTGCGAGTTCTCTCAAGAGGGTGTCGATTAGCCATACCTATTACCTGTTACCTGTTGTCTGAATTTTTACCAACGATAATGTGCAAACGCTTTGTTAGCTTCAGCCATTTTATGCAAGTCTTCACGACGCTTAACAGATGAACCAACTCCGTTGGCAGCATCCATTATCTCATTAGCTAAGCGTTCAGACATGGATCTTTCTCTTCTTTCTCTTGCATAATCAACAAGCCAACGAACAGCTAAAGTATTGGCTCGGCGAGGCTTAACCTCGACAGGCACCTGATAAGTAGCGCCACCGACGCGACGACTTCGCACTTCAAGTTGAGGTCTTATACTTTCCAAGGCATCCTTTAAAACTCCAACAGGTTCACTACCCGTTTTTGTTTCCACTACCTTTAGAGCGCCATATACAATCTGCTCTGCGGTAGAACGCTTCCCATGCTTTAGTACCTTGTTCACTAATTGGGTAACTGCACTAGAACGATATACAGGGTCTGGAGTGAGGCTCCTTCTAACAGCTGGTCCCTTTCTAGGCATAATTAATTATCCTTCTTAGCGCCATATCGGCTACGTGACTGACTTCTTTCCGAAACACCAGAAGTGTCAAGAGTTCCTCTAACAATTTTGTAACGGACACCAGGTAAATCTTTTACACGGCCGCCTCGTAATAAAACAATTGAGTGTTCTTGTAAATTATGTCCTTCACCAGGTATGTAAGCCGTGACTTCCATCCCACTGGTTAAACGCACTCTCGCAACCTTACGGAGAGCTGAATTTGGTTTTTTTGGAGTAGTTGTAAAAACTCTTGTGCAAACACCGCGCCTTTGGGGAGCACCCTTTAAAGCAGGAGTAGCTTCCTTTCTACGCTTTGATTGGCGGCCCTTACGGACCAGTTGTTGAATTGTGGGCACGACTTACCTCAAACCTTGCCTATTAAAATTGAAAAACGGTGCAGAACTAACTACGACACGAAGTATTGAGTCTACGGTCGGCATCTTCACGTCACAAAAAGAAATCTAAATATCTCAGTCAATTTCTTCAATAGCTTCTTCAATGGCTCCATTAGCTAAATCTATAACATCAGCTTCATAAGCACCGACAAAAGTTTCATCACTCTCTTTGTCACTATCTGCCTGAGTAGCTAACCATTCAGCTAAGTCTTGCTCTTCATCCGCAGAAGAGTAAAAATCCATTGGCTTATAGTCGGGAGCGTGAGTTCCTACACGCCTATACTCTTCCCGTCCAGTTCCAGCAGGAATCAATTTGCCAATAATGATGTTTTCTTTTAGACCTACCAATTTGTCCTGTCTGCTTTCAATTGCAGCTTCTGTAAGAACTCTCGTGGTTTCTTGGAAGGACGCCGCTGACAACCAAGAGTCAGTAGCAAGTGAAGCCTTCGTTATTCCCATTAATTCAGGACGACCTTCAGCAGGTTTCTTTCCTTCCTCAACCAAGTTTCTATTTGTGGTTGCAAAAATAGGCTGATCTACCTGTTCCCCTGGAAGAAAATCTGAATCACCTGGGTCGCTAATTCGCACCCTTCGAGTCATCTGTCTTACGACTAATTCAACATGTTTGTCATGAATTGATACACCTTGATCTCGGTAAACCTTTTGAACTTCATCTACCAAATACTGTTGAGTTTCTCTAACTCCTTTAATTTCAAGAAGTTCCTTTGGATCTCTTGGGCCCTCAACTATTGCATCACCAGCTGAAATCTCATCGCCATCTTTAAATTCCAAACGGGAAATACCTGGAATCAAATGAACCTCTTCTGTGCCATCATCAGCTACAACGGTTACCTCTCGACCTCGTCCTTCATCTTCCCCTATTCTGATAATTCCAGAAATCCTTGACAAAGTTGCCTTGCCTTTGGGAGTTCGTGCTTCGAACAACTCGACTACACGAGGCAAACCTGCCGCAATATCTCTTCCAGCAGCAGCTACACCACCCGTATGGAAAGTTCTCATAGTCAGCTGTGTCCCTGGCTCACCAATTGACTGAGCAGCTATTACCCCCACTGCCTCACCTATTTCTATAGGTTTGCCGGTTGCTAAAGACATTCCGTAACAGGCTCCAGAAACTCCTTGATCTGAATCGTCAGTTAAAGGTGAAAGAACCCTGACCCGTTCAACTGCCGGATCATCTCGAAGTGCAAGCATTTCATCTTCACCAACGATTGTTCCTTTTTCATAAATAGTTCCGTCAGAAAGTTCTACGTCTTCTGCGAGGGTTCTACTAAATAGTTTCGTTTCTATATGTGAACGAAAACCTGGTTCGTCTTCTCGAATGTTTTCCACCCAAACCGAACGCACTGGTTTTCCAGTAGCAAAAACATCTTCGTCATTAATTATCAATTCTTGACAAACATCAACCAATCGTCGGGTCAAATAACCAGAATCAGCAGTCCTCAAAGCAGTATCAACAAGACCTTTTCTTGCTCCAGGTGTAGCAATAAAGTACTCCAACATAGCTAACCCTTCTCGGAAGTTAGATTTAATTGGGCGAGGAATTAAGTCGCCTCGAGGATTAGCTACAAGGCCTCTCATCCCAGCTATTTGCCTCACCTGCATCATGTTTCCTCTTGCACCAGATTTCATCATCATGTCAATGGGGTTGAACTGATCATCTTCTAGAACTTCAGCCATTCTTTCGGTAATCTCAGCGGTAGCAGCATTCCAAATCTCTATTTCTTTCTGCCTTCTTTCACCATCTGTAATAATTCCTCGCCGAAACTGATTCTCTACTTTTTCTGCATCTTTCTCATATTTATCTAAAATTTCCTGCTTATCAGCGGGCGTCTTCACGTCTTCAATTGAGACAGTAATCCCAGATTGCGATGCATAACGGAAACACTTATCTTTAAGACTGTCAAGACTATTAGATACAACTTTCTTTGGGTAGTGTCGTGCTAAGTCATCAACAATTGATCCCATAGCTTTTTTATCAACTTGGTAATTCACATAACCAAAACCTGCCGGAAGAGCCTCGTTAAATAAAACGCGTCCAGCAGTAGTCTTTTCCCAGACAAGACCATCTCCGCTCTCTGACTCAAGTGCTAAATCTGGATAACTATCTGATCTAAATTCAATTAACGCATGCAAATGCAATGATCCACTATCTAAAGCTTGCTCAATTTCATGTATTCTTCGGAATGTTCTTCCTTCACCCATGGCTCCTTCAACTTCACTAGTCAAGTAAAAACCACCAATGATCATGTCTTGAGTTGGAGTAACTAACGGACGACCATGAGCTGGACTAAGCACGTTGTTAGCAGAAAGCATTAAAACTCTTGCTTCTGCTTGCGCTTCAGCCGATAAAGGCAAATGCACTGCCATCTGATCTCCATCAAAATCTGCGTTAAAAGCAGTACAGACTAAAGGATGAATTCGAATAGCTTTACCTTCAACCAAAACAGGCTCAAATGCTTGAATACCTAATCTGTGTAGAGTTGGAGCTCGATTCAACATTACCGGATGTTCCTGAATAACTTCTTCTAAAACATCCCATACTTGTGGCTTTCGCCTTTCGACCATTCGCTTGGCAGATTTAATATTCTGAGCAAGTTCTCCATCAACTAAACGCTTCATTACAAAAGGCTTAAACAATTCAAGAGCCATTAATTTAGGAAGTCCACATTGGTGGAACTTAAGTGTAGGACCAGCGACTATTACAGACCTACCAGAATAATCGACTCGTTTACCAAGAAGATTCTGTCTGAACCTTCCCTGCTTACCTTTCAACATGTCAGAAAGGGATTTTAGAGGTCGGTTTCCTGGACCGGTAACAGGTCTACCTCTCCTACCATTATCAAATAATGCATCCACAGCCTCTTGCAACATGCGCTTTTCATTATTAACGATAATTCGAGGTGCTCCTAAATCTAGAAGTCTCTTTAAGCGGTTATTTCTATTGATTACTCGCCTATACAAATCGTTTAAATCAGAAGTTGCAAAACGACCACCATCTAATTGGACCATAGGTCGAAGATCAGGAGGTATAACTGGAACAGCATCAAGAATCATAGCTCCCGGTTCATTGACACGACGGCCATGCTCATCCCGACGATTAAAAGAAGCGACTATTTTAAGTCTCTTAATTGCCTTCTGTCGACGTTGCGTTGACAAGGGTTTTTGATCTTTTGGCGGATCAATCATCCCTCTTAATGTGACTTCTTCTTCATCAAAGTCAATGCGATCAATTAATTGTGACAAAGCGTCAGCGCCCATACCGCCCTCAAAATACTCACCCCAACGGTCTTCTAACTCTCGCCAAAGAAGCTCGTCTTCAACTATTTGACGGGGGAAAAGGCCCTTAAATTCTTCCCAAGCTCTGTCTAAAACATCTAACTCTTGCTCATACTGTTCACGTATAAACTGCATATCTTTTTCCGCAGCTTTCTGCCGTGCTTTAAGGTCAGCATCCTTGATACCTTCGTTTTCCATCTCGACTAGTTCAGCCTCTAGATCCTCTTTACGACGGTCAAGTTCTCGATCTCTTTCCTCTTCGATTGCGTTTCGTTCTTCGGAAAGTTCCTTCTCTAACTCAGGCAGATCCTCATGCCTTCCTTCTTCATCAACAGTTACAACCAGATTGGCAGCAAAATAAATTACTTTTTCTAGCTGCTTTGCTTTTAGTTCTTCTTTGGGCTCATTACCTGTTAATAAATAAGCCAACCATGAACGAGTTCCTCGCAAATACCAAATATGAACTGCAGGCGCTGCCAACTCAATGTGACCCATTCGTTCACGACGAACCTTTGACCTAGTTACTTCTACACCACAACGTTCACAAATAATTCCCTTAAATCTGACTCTTTTATATTTTCCGCAATAGCATTCCCAGTCTTTGGTAGGACCAAAAATTTTCTCGCAAAAAAGACCATCTTTTTCTGGCTTAAGCGTTCGATAGTTAATAGTTTCAGGTTTTTTTACTTCACCATTTGACCACATACGAATGTCATCGGCAGTAGCCAAACCAATTCGAATATTTGAAAATTCGTTGACGTCTATCACTCTTTATTCCCTTATTTCCTAATTACTTATCTCTTTATTACGAAAACGCTCTTACTGCACGGGCAGCTTCGCGAGCTGCATCTTCTTCATCAGACCCTCGTTCTGGACGGGAAAGATCAATACCAAGAGCTTCAGTAGTTCTATAAACATCTTCATCCATCTCTCTGATTTCAACTTCTTTACCGTCATTGTCAAGAACTTCAACATTCAAACACAAAGATTGCATCTCCTTTATGAGAACTTTGAAACTCTCAGGTATACCGGGTTCCGGAATATTGTCTCCCTTAACTATTGCCTCATAAACTCTCACGCGTCCGAGTACATCATCAGACTTGATAGTTAAAAGCTCCTGAAGGCAATAAGAAGCACCATATGCTTCTAGAGCCCAAACTTCCATCTCTCCAAATCTCTGACCACCAAACTGAGCTTTACCACCCAAAGGCTGCTGGGTGATCATTGAATATGGCCCAGTGGATCTAGCATGAATTTTGTCATCAACAAGATGTGCAAGCTTCAAAATATAAACGTATCCGATCCCGATTGGCTCATCATACGCTTCACCGGTACGGCCATTATAAAGCACCGCTTTACCATCATCTCTAACAAGCTTCTCTTCTCCTTCAGCTGAGTCTGGACGAAGATTTTCAAGAATTTTACTGATACTTGGATGGTTACTCTGTGGGTCTTCCTTATCCCAACTAGCACCATCAAAAACTGGTGTAGCTACATGTATAGAAGGTTTTGTACTTGTTCTCGTTTTCTTAGCCTCAAAATCTCGATCTACAGGATCACCAACACCTTCGCCATCAATTTCCCATCCCCATCTAGCGCAGTATCCTAAATGTGTTTCAAGAACTTGACCTACGTTCATTCTGGATGGGACACCTAATGGATTAAGAATAATGTCTACAGGTGTTCCATCTTTCATATAAGGCATGTCTTCAATTGGAAGAATCTTTGAAATAACACCTTTATTTCCATGTCGTCCAGCCAATTTATCGCCGACACTAATCTTTCGTTTTTGCGCAACATGGACTCTTACCAACTGGTTAACACCAGGTGGTAGCTCATCTCCAAGTTCCCTATCAAAGACCTTTACATCTATAACTTTGCCTGATTCCCCATGAGGCAATTTGAGTGAAGTATCGCGCACCTCGCGAGCTTTCTCACCAAAAATCGCTCTCAAAAGTCTCTCTTCAGGGGTTAGTTCTGTTTCACCCTTTGGAGTGACTTTCCCAACAAGAACATCGCCAGGTGAAACTTCAGCACCAATTCTAATTATTCCTCGATCATCAAGATCAGAAAGTATCTCATCGGAGAGATTCGGGATATCCCTAGTAATTTCTTCGGCGCCAAGTTTTGTATCACGTGCATCTATTTCATGCTCATGAATATGTATCGATGTTAGAACATCGTCTTTCACTAAACGTTCCGAAACAATAATCGCATCTTCGTAGTTGAAACCTTCCCAAGACATATAAGCAACTAGAAGATTCTTACCTAAAGCAAGTTCTCCACTATCAGTCGAAGACCCATCAGCTAAAAGTTCACCAGCCTTAAATTTCTGACCTGGCACAACTCTTGCTTGCTGATTAACACAAGTGTCTTGATTTGATCTTTCAAATTTGACCAATTCGTGTGTCGTTATTCCTGACTTCCGATATTCAACTACTACAGAACTTGCATCAACGTCAACCACAGTGCCGGCTTCTTCAGCGAGAAGCATGTCAGCTGCGTCATGTGCTGCTGGTGCTTCCATTCCAGTACCAATAAAAGGAGCTTCAGCACGTATAAGGGGAACTGCTTGACGTTGCATATTTGCTCCCATAAGGGCACGGTTTGCGTCGTCATGTTCTACGAATGGAATTAAAGCAGTAGCGACCGAAACTATTTGCTGAGCTGAAACATCCATCAACTGCACTTCCGCGGGTGGAACATAAGAAATTTCTGTAGTGGCACCAAAAAATACGTCTTGTTCTAACTGTTGTTTGTGATCCTGAAGAGATGCTGATTGAGGAGAGCGTCGAACCAGCACTCGATCATTTCGGAAAGATTTGTCTGGATTTAGTGGTGCATTAGCCTGTGCAACAACGTATTCTTCCTCTTCTGCTGCATCTAAATGAACAATTTCGTTAGTAACTTTACCTTTGACTACTTTTCTGTAAGGCGACTCAATAAAACCGAAATCATTTACACGGCCATAAGTAGCAAGTCCACCAATCAAACCAATATTTGGGCCTTCAGGTGTCTCAATAGGACACATTCTTCCATAATGAGAAAAATGCACATCCCTAACTTCAAAACCAGCCCTTTCACGCGATAAACCTCCAGGCCCTAACGCTGACAAACGACGTCTATGAGTCAACCCAGATAAAGGGTTCACCTGATCCATAAATTGAGAAAGTTGACTTGTTCCAAAAAACTCTTTAATAGAAGCAACAACAGGTCGAATATTAATCAATGACTGCGGAGTTATAGCTTCAACATCTTGGGTGGTCATACGTTCGCGCACTACACGCTCAAGACGTGACAAACCTATCCTTACCTGATTTTGAATAAGTTCACCGACACAACGAATCCTACGATTTGCAAAATGATCTTGATCGTCGAGTCGATATCCCGGTTCACCGGCTGCTAGGTGTAAAAGATATGTACACGTTGCTAGAACTTCTGCCTTAGACAAGACTGTCTGATCACGACTGGGTCTTTCTAATTCGACACCAAGATTTTTTTCAATCCATTCAATTTCTGGACCAAGTTTACGATTTAACTTATAACGACCGACTCGAGACAAATCATACCGACGTGATTCAAAAAACGCATTGCGCAAATATGCTCTTGCAGCTTCTACTGAAGGTGGTTCACCTGGATGAACTCTTCGATAAATTTCTAAGAGAGCTTCTTCTTCTGTTGAATTGGAATCACGATCATTTTCCCATTGGCCTTCAAGATAGTCAAAATGATTAACCAAGCGATCTAGAAAACCCGGAAAATTCTCCTCGTCATAACCTAACGCCCTAAGAAGAGTAAACATTGACAACCGACGTTTTCTGGCAACTCGACAACCTGCCGTAACATCTTTACCAGGCTTTTGTTCTACATCGAATTCAATCCACTCTCCTCTGTAAGGATGGACTGTTGCTGTTACTAGCTGATTTTTTGCGAGATTTCTTAGCCTGTAACGCTCTCCAGGTTGAAAAATAACACCCGGGGATCTAACTAGCTGGGAAACAACTACTCTTTCGGTTCCATTAATAATGAAAGTGCCTTTTTCCGTCATAAGAGGAAAATCACCTAAAAAAACAGTTTGTTCCTTTATTTCACCAGTATGAGCATTCAAGAAACGAGCACGTACAAATATTGGACCTGAATAGGTCATATCCTTTTCTTTACACTCGTCTACAGTGAACTTTGGAGGTGGCCTAAGATCTTCATCTTTAGGATCAAACTCCAATTCAAGTGAAAGTGTTTCACTTACATCGGTTATAGGACTTATATCTGAGAAGATACCTTTCAATCCTGACTCCATCAGCCAATTAAATGACTCATGTTGAACAGCAATTAAGTCTGGTAGTTCTAAAACCTTTTCAAGGTCTCCAAACGAGTATCGATCTCGAAGTAATGGACGAGCAGACAACAATAAACTCCCGGCAGAAGCTAATAAATGCGGACAAACCGTATCAAGACTAAATCACACCACAAAAAGTGGAATAATTTTGACGTAACACAGCGAAGTGAAATCCTAATACAACCACACCCCTATGAACAACCCAAGAGGCGCATTCTTTTAATGAATTTTAAAGTAATTTAAAGTGGCTCTTTTAACCTCTGGCAATTACCAAATCCAAAAACACTGTTTTATTAGGAAAAAAATTAAATTACTTTAATTCAATTGTGGCACCAGCAGCTTCAAGAGCCTCTTTTGCCTTCTCTGCGTCTTCTTTAGAAGCACCTTCCATAATTGTGTTAGGTGCACCATCAACAAGATCCTTAGCATCTTTAAGACCCAAATTGGTAAGAGTTCTAACCTCTTTAATTACTTGGATCTTCTTATCTCCTGCATCAGCAAGGTGCACGTCAAAGCTATCTTTCTCTTCAGCCTCGCCACCATCCCCAGCACCAGCTGCAGCTGGTGCTGCTGCTACTGCTGCAACTGGAGCCGCTGCAGTGACATCAAATTTCTCTTCGAACTCTTTTAATAGTTCACTAAGTTCAAGAACACTCATCTCACCGATAGCGTCCAAAATTTCCTCTTTAGTAGCCATTTAGGCCTCCTTTTCCTCGGTCTCTGAATCAGAAGCATCATCTGCCTCCGAACTTTCCT
>CETI01236569.1_pt1 | contig 17784 bp, 18 predicted proteins | sample 361441 | NCBI WGS metagenome assembly CETI01 (sample SAMEA2622478, study PRJEB7988) | marine metagenome | biome: marine biome (ENVO:00000447); feature: deep chlorophyll maximum layer (ENVO:xxxxxxxx); material: "saline water (ENVO:00002010), including plankton (ENVO:xxxxxxxx)" | depth 90 m | reverse complement strand
ATGACTCATTAACTGAGGAAGAAATTAAGTCTTTTTGTAAAGAAAAACTTACTAATTATAAGTGCCCAAAATATATAGGTTTTACTGATGAATTACCAAAGTCAAATGTAGGTAAAATTCTTAGGAGGATAATAAAGGAGAAAGATTTAGAACTAAATTCTTATTGATATTTAATTTAGAATAATTCTAAATTAAAACATATTAAAATTATTTTTTGAACTTAATTTTTCGGTTGTTACATTTGTTTGAGTTTTAAAACTTGGTGCTTAAATGCAAACTAAATTAACTGAACTATTGACCCTTTTTCGTCACAAAATATCCCAAAATTTTGGTACAGTTTTCTTATCTCTTTTCTTGTTTTTTCCATTACATCTGAAAGCCCAAGACGATCAGTCTCAAAACTTTGATCCATCTATAGTAAAAAATGGTGAAAATTTATTTAAAGGTAACTGTACAGTTTGCCATGCAATTAATGAGGTAATTATAGGTCCTGCACTTAGAGATGTTCACGAAAGACAATCGGAAGAATGGATTTATGCATTCATAAAAAATTCACAAAAAGTAATCAAAAGTGGAGATGAATATGCGGTAAATCTTTATAATGAATACAATAAAACTTTGATGACTTCTTTTGATTTTTCAGATGAAGAATTAAATGCAATTCTTACTTATATAAAAGATGAATCTAACAAAGAAGTTCAAGTAGTTGTTGCTGATTCAGGACAAAGTTTAGAAGAAGGTGCAAGCAATTCGGTTTCTTCAGATGAACTATATATTTCACTAGGACTTAATTTATTACTATTATTTATAATAATATTTGTCCTATTTAGATTTACTAACCTTTCCAAAAAATATGTTCTTTTAAAGGATAGTCAATCAAAAGGTAAACTTTTGGATGAAGATGATCTTGAAGTTGTTGATAATAGATTTGATTTTAAGAAATTTATTAAAAGTAATAAGGTTATTGGAATTACTTCATTTCTATTTATTGCAATTTTTGTTAAATCATGTATAGATGGTTTATATACCGTTGGTATTCAACAAAATTATCAACCAACCCAACCAATTGCATTTTCTCATAAAGTTCATGCTGGTCAATATGAAATTGATTGTAATTATTGTCATACTGGAGTAAATATTTCAAAGTCTGCTAATATTCCATCAGTAAATATTTGTATGAATTGTCATAATGCAATAAATACCGATAAACCTGAAATTCAAAAAATATTAACTGCTTACGAAGAGAATAGACCTATAGAGTGGGTTAGGGTTCACAATCTACCTGACCTTGCATACTTTAATCATAAGCAGCACGTGGCTGTTGGTGGATTAGATTGTGCTACATGTCATGGACCAATAGAGGAAATGGATGTGGTATATCAATATTCAGAACTTACAATGGGATGGTGTATTAACTGTCATAGAGAAACCGAAGTAAGTTCAAAAGGTAATGATTATTATAAAAAACTTGTAGAATTACATAATAGTTCATCTAAGAAACCAATGACAGTTGAAGATATTGGTGGACTTGAATGTTCTAAATGTCACTATTAATTATGAGTAAGGGAAAAAAAACATATTGGAAAGGGATTGAGCAACTTAAAAATGAACCTTCATTTGTAAAGAATGCTCAAAATGAATTTCCTGAATACCTTCCAATCAAAGGATCATCTGATAATTCAAGAAGAGATTTTTTGAAGATGATGGGTTTTGGAATTGCTGCAGTTTCTACTGTTGCATGTGAAGCGCCAGTAAAATATGCTATACCTCATGTTGAGAAACCTCAAGATTTAGATCCATCTTTAGCAAATTATTATGCATCAACTTATGTAATGGGTAGTGATTATTGTAGTGTTGTTGTTAAAACTAGGGAAGGTAGACCTATAAAGATTGATGGTAATAAATTTTCCAAAGTAAGTGCAGGTTGTACTTCTTCTCAGGTTGAATCTTCGGTATTGTCTCTATATGATAAGCAAAGATTAACTGCTCCATTATTAAATAAAAGAGAATCATCGTGGTCTGATGTTGACAAGTTTATTATTGAGAAGTTATCTCAACTAAATAAAAAGAAATATGTAGTTAGTTACACTATCAATAGCCCATCTACTTTAGAAGTAATTAATAAATTTTGTGAGAAATATAATGCTAAACATATACAATATGATAATATATCATATAACGGTATGTTAGATGCAAATTTTGAATACTATGGTAAAAGAAAATTGCCTTTTTATGATTTTTCTAAGGCAAAAACAATTGTTTCATTTGGGTATGACTTTTTAGGAAGCTCATTTAATCATAATTTATTTAATAAACAGTTTACTGAAAGGAGAGTTGTTAATAAAGATAACAGAGAAATGTCTAGGCTATATTCATTTGAATCTAATCTATCTTTAACAGGAGCTAATGCAGATCATAGAGTCCCTATTAAATCACATCATTCTCCGCTTTACATTGCGGAATTATACAACATATTATCTAAGAAATTAAGTAAAATATCTTTTACTGGTTTAATTGATGTAAATACTGAAATAAAATATAATAAATTAAATGATATTGCTGATGAGCTCATACAGAATAAAGGAAAATCTATTATTATTTCAGATTCTAATAACAAATCTGTTCAACTTCTTGTTAATTTAATTAATGATCTATTAGATAATTATGGTAATACCATTGATATTAATAGATCTTATAATATTAGGAAGGGTGATGATAAACAGTTTAGTCAATTTATAAATGATTTATCAAATAATAATGTGTCATCATTAGTTTTTCTGAATTGTAATCCAGTTTATGACAATTTTAAATTTTCTCAGATAAAAGAAAATTTAGATAATGTATCTCTTAAAATATCTACCTCTGATAGAATTGACGAAACTTCCGTTAAATGTGATATTATTGCACCAGATTCTCACTTTCTTGAATCATGGAATGATCATGAGCCATTAGAAAATTCATTTAGTTTTACTCAACCAACAATCAGTAACATATTTGATACAAGACAATATCAAGATTCATTTTTGAAATGGACGGGAGAAAAAAATAATTTTTTCTCATTCATAAAAAATAATTGGAAAAAGAAACAAAAATTAACTAATTCAGATGAGCCATTCCAAATCTTTTGGGATAAGTTGTTACATGATGGTGTTGCAGAATTTATTGTTGATGAAAAAAGAAATATTAATTCTTCTAAGAGTTCTAGAAAGTTTTTGTCAAAAATAAATTCTGAAATATTATCAATAATTAATGATAATAAAGAATCAGGTTTTGAATTAAATATTTATCAAAATCTAACTGTCTCTGATGGTATTCAAGCAAATAATCCTTGGTTACAAGAAATGCCTGATCCCATTTCAAAAGTATGTTGGGATAATTATTTATCAGTTAACCCTAAAGATGCTAATAAATTAAATATTAAAACAGATAGTGGAACAATGACAACAAATTTATTGACTCTTTCAATAAATGGTGCTGATTTTGAAATTCCAGCAATTATTCAACCTGGTCAAGCTGAAGGTACCATGGGTCTTGCTCTTGGGTATGGGAGAGAATTGGCTGGTCCTGTTGGTGATAATGTTGGTTTTAACGCATTTGGTTTAATTGATTCATCTAATGAATATCAAAATTTAGTAATTAAAAATGTATCCATTTCAAATTCTGGAAAAGAATATAGAATTGCTCAGACTCAAACTCATGAGACTATTATGGCTAGAGAAAGTGTAATACAAGAAACTACTTTAGATGAGTATAAGAAAGACGTTTATGCCGGTAAATATCAATTTAAAGTTGCTACCAGCCAAGGTAAGAAAAAACCGGAAGAAGTAACCCTTTGGGATGGACATGATTATCCTAATCACCATTGGGTAATGTCAATTGACTTAAATGCTTGTACTGGATGTGGTAGTTGTGTAATAGCTTGTCAAGTTGAAAATAATGTACCGGTAGTAGGTAAGGAAGAAGTTTTGAATAGAAGAGAAATGGCTTGGCTTAGAATTGATAGATATTATTCAAGTGATGCAGATGTTGAAGATTTACAAGGATTAGAAGTTGCTGCTGAAAATCCTGATGTTACTTTCCAACCAATGATGTGTCAACATTGTAACAATGCACCTTGTGAAACGGTATGTCCTGTTGCTGCTACAACTCACAGTTCAGAAGGTTTAAATCAAATGACTTATAATAGATGTATAGGAACAAGATATTGTGCTAATAATTGTCCTTATAAAGTAAGAAGATTTAACTGGTTCAAATACCATGATAATGCTCAGTTTGACAAAAACATTGCTATGAATAATGATCTTGGTAAAATGGTGTTGAATCCTGATGTTACTGTTAGATCCAGGGGTGTTATGGAAAAGTGTTCTTTCTGCATTCAAAAAATTCAAGAAGGTAAACTTTTAGCCAAATCAGAAAAAAGAAGTTTGAAAGATGGTGATGTAAAAATGGCTTGTGGAGCTGCATGTTCTACTAATGCAATAACATTTGGTGATGTTAATGATAAGAATAGTAAAATAAGAAAGAAACTTAAAGTTGAAAAGATTGATAAGGCAACTCTAAAATTAAAAGAAGAGAGAGCTTATGCTGTACTTGATGAAATTAGAGTTAGTCCAAATGTTTGGTACTTGAGAAAAGTAAGAAATAAAAAAAATGTTTAAAAAATGCATGTAGAATCAAAGTTAAGAAAGCCATTAATAACTGGAGGCAAGACTATTAAGGATGTATCTGATGATATATGTATAAGGGTTGAAGAAAAACCTTCATGGATGTGGTATGTTGCAATGATTATTTCAAATATAACTCTTATTATTGGTGCATACGCAGTTTATAGAACCTTATGGGATGGTATTGGAATGTGGGGACTAAATAAGACAGTAATGTGGGCTTGGGATATTACAAATTTTGTATGGTGGGTAGGAATTGGACATGCTGGTACATTAATCTCTGCTATTTTATTATTATTTAGACAGAGGTGGAGAATGGCAATTAATAGATCTGCCGAAGCTATGACAATATTTGCTGTAATATGTGCTGCAATGTTTCCATTACTTCATATGGGAAGACTATGGATAGGTTTAATTTGGGTATTACCATTACCAAATACATATGGATCACTTTGGGTTAATTTTGCAAGCCCATTATTATGGGATGTTTTTGCAATTACTACCTATTTTTCTGTATCTCTTGTTTTTTGGTATATTGGATTAATTCCAGATTTTGCTACCATAAGAGATAGAGCCAAAATAGCTGGTAGAAAAATTTCTGCTGTTATTTATGGAGCATTGAGTTTTGGATGGGATGGTGCTGCAAAGACATGGTCTAGATATGAAACTGTATCATTGGTACTTGCCGGTCTTGCAACTCCTCTAGTTTTATCTGTTCATACTATAGTATCTATGGATTTTGCCACTTCAGTTATTCCTGGCTGGCACACTACTATTTTCCCCCCTTATTTTGTTGCAGGAGCTATTTTTTCAGGTTTTGCTATGGTATTAACTCTATTAATTATAACTAGAAGGGTTTATAAACTAGAAGATTATATAACAATCAAACATTTAGAATTAATGAATATTGTAATTATTGTAACTGGTTCAATAGTTGGTATAGCTTATTTAACAGAATTATTTATGGCTTGGTATTCAGGAGTAGAGTATGAGCAATATGCATTTTATAATAGAGTTACCGGTCCTTATTGGTGGGCTTACTGGTCTATGATGACATGTAACGTAATTTCACCTCAATTATTCTGGTTTAAAAAAATTCGAACGAATATAGCTGCAACATTTATAATATCGATTATTGTAAATATAGGTATGTGGTTTGAAAGATTTGTTATTATCGTAACCTCATTACATAGAGATTTCTTACCATCAAGCTGGGCTATGTTTTATCCTACTATATATGATGTGGGAATGTACTTATTTACTTTTGGTTTATTTTTTACTGCATTTTTAGCGTTCTCAAGATTTTTCCCAGTAATAAATATGGCGGAGGTAAAAAGTATTTTAAAACATACAGGTGAAAAAGTAAAAATTAAATAATGGACGAAAAAGGAAAAAAGTTTATTGTTGGTATTTATGAAGATGAAGATATTCTTCTTAATGCTATAAGTTCAGTTAAAGACAAAGGCATTAATATTTATGAAGTTTATTCTCCTTTTCCTGTACATGGTATTGAAAATAAACTCGGTTATAAAAGATCTAGATTGTCTATTGCTGCATTTTGTTTTGGTTTCTTAGGTCTATGTTTAGCATTAACAATGATGATAGGTATGATGACAATAGACTGGCCAATGATTATTGGAGGTAAAGACTTTCTCCCTTTACCTGTATTTATACCTGTTACTTTTGAGATGACAGTTCTATTATCTGCATTTGGGATGGTGGGTACTTTTTTTGTAGTAAGTGATTTAAAACCATGGGGTATACCAAAAACCTTTGATTTAAGATCCACAGATGATAAACATGTTATGGCTATTGAACTTGACGACAATAAAATTGATTCAAAAAAAATCAAAACAATTTTAAATACTACTGGAGCTTCTGAAGTTAATGATAAGGTAATGGATTTATGAAACATATTATAAAATTTATTTTAGTGATAATACTTATCTCTTCTTGCTCAGCAAGGAAGGACGATCCTGGTGTTGAATATGCTCCTAATATGTATCATTCGGTACCTTATGAGCCTTTATCTCAAGTAAAAGATGAAGAAATTGGAAGTTGGTTAGATTCTAATCCTGATGATGGTCATGGTGAGTTCTATAACTCTAACCCATACAATCCATATGGTATGACCATGAGGGAACCAGTTGAGAATACTGTTAGGAGAGGTTCTTATCTACCTTATAGAATACCTAAAGATAGTATTGAATTAGCTGCTAAAGTAAAAAATCCAATTGAATCATCAGATGAAGTTTTGAAAGAAGCTAAAGTTCTTTATGAAAGATATTGTATTCATTGTCATGGTGAAAAAGGAATGGGAGATGGATTAGTAGGACAAGTATATAAAGGTGTAACAGCATACAACTCGAGGTCAGTAAAAGATAAATCTGAAGGCCATGTCTTTCATGTAATTACTCACGGTAAGGGCAGAATGTGGGGGCATGGATCACAGATTTCAATTGAAGATAGATGGAAAATTGTAAAGTACGTTCAAACACTTCAAAAACAATAGTATGAAAGAAATTTTTGATTTTAATAGTAACATAAAAAAGAACATACTTTACTTGTTTGTTGGAGGAGTAATCCTTTCGCTTATTGGACTATATCAGATCATAAACTCCGATCATAGTCATGAAGAAGTTTCCCAAGCTGTAGGGACCTATAATTCTGGTGATGGTCATTCAGGATATCATTGGTACCATAGATTATACTCTAATCTATGGATAAATGTAGTCTACTTCCTTGGTATTTCAATTTCAGCTATATTCTTTGTTGCTATTCAATATGTTTCTCAATCAGGATGGTCTGCAGGAATTTTAAGGGTACCCCTAGCAATTGGGAGGTGGTTGTTACCTGGTAGTATTTTAATGTTAATAGTTTTTGCAATTACTAATCATGATGTATTTCATTGGACCCATGAATATCTATATGATAAATTAGATCCTAGATATGACTATGTAATTGATGGTAAAAAAGCGTATTTAAACCTTCCTTTTTTCTTGGGGAGGATGGTTTTCTTTCTCGGAATATGGTATCTGTTCTATGCCTTAATACTAAAACATGTTGCTCGAGAAGATAAATTAGGAGGTACAGAATCGTGGCAGAAACTTTTTACTATTTCAACTGTATTTGTTGTTTTCTATGCTTTTACTCAATCAGTTGCGGCTTGGGATTGGGTGCTCTCAATAGATACACACTGGTTTAGTACAATGTTTGGGTGGTATGTGTTTGCAAGTTGGTGGGTTTCTGCTTTAGCATTAATTACTTATATCATTATTATATTACGAGATAATGGATACCTAACTTTTGTGAACCACAGTGTTCTTCATGATCTAGGAAAATATGTTTTTGCATTTAGTGTTTTTTGGACTTATATATGGTTCTCACAATTCCTTTTGATCTATTATGCAAATATTCCAGAAGAAACAATTTATTTTGTTGAGAGACTCGATAGTGATATTTATTTCCCTTTCTTTATCGTTAATCTTATTTTGAATTTCTTTTTTCCATTTTTGTTTTTAATGACTAGGGCTAGTAAAAGATTTACTAGATTCTTAAAGATTGCATGTCCTGTAGTTTTATTTGGACATTTTATTGATTTTTATCTAATGATAACACCTGGTATATTAAAATCAAATGGTGGATTTGGTTTTTTAGAAATAGGATTACTTTTAGTTTTTTTATCTGCATTTTTATTTGTTATTTTAAAAGGTCTCACCAAACTTCCTTTGGTTGCCAAAAATCATCCGATGTTAGATGAAAGTTTACATCACGATATTTAATTTTTATTTTGAAATTTTTAATTAAACAAAAGATTTTTTGGTTGTAAAATTCATCAATTGATAGATGGAAATTTACAACCTGGTATATAAATTTGCTTTATGAATTTAGTAATAGGACTGATTTTAATTTTATCTCTCACTGCAATATTTCTATTCTTTAGATCTGCAGAAATATTGAGTGTTGCTAAAAAGAGAATTTCAGATTCCTTTGAAGATGGAAATAATAATTTTAATGCTCTATCAGGTGTTATTTTCTTAGTTATATCTTTTGTTGGAATTATATGGTATTCCTATGATCAGTTTGATAATTATTTTCTTCCAATGGCATCAGAACATGCACCTGAAATTGAGGTTCTTTTTTGGGTAACTACTGCCATTACCTTTACCGTATTTATATTGACACAGATTGTAATGTTTTACTTCGGATATAAATACAGGTTTAACAAATCTAGAAAAGCATATTTCTATCCCGAAAACCATAAGCTAGAAATTATTTGGACTGTAATACCTGCTATAGTATTAGTTGGGCTTATAGGTTGGGGTTTAGTCAAATGGAATAAAATTATGGGTCCTCCTCCTAAAGATGCAGAAGTAATTGAAGTTGTTGGATATCAGTTCGCGTGGGCATCTAGATACCCAGGACCAGATAATGAATTAGGTAACTCAAATTACAAATTAATTGACGTTGATAATATTGTTGGTATAGATTTTTCAGACTCATCTTCACTTGATGATTTTATGCCAAGAGAAATTTATATTCCAAAAGGTAAACCTGTTGTTTTCAAGATTAGAGCACGAGATGTTATTCACAGTGTTTATTTACCTTATATGAGATCTCAAATGAATGCTGTTCCAGGTATGCCCACCCAGATGTGGTTCGTTCCTTCCAAAACAACTGAGGAGATGAGAGCTGAAACCGGAAATGAAAATTTTAATTATGAAATAGTATGTAATAAAATTTGTGGTAGAGCACATTTTTCCATGAAGCATACTGTTGTAGTAGTTGAAGAATGGGAATATATTAAATGGAAGAATTCTCAGAAATCTTGGATAGAGAAAAATCCTGATTATTATTCAAATTTTGTTAAAAACAATTCTACGGATGTAGCCGTACTAAACAATTAAATATGGGAGTTACAAAAACAATAACAAGTAAGTCAAAAACTAAAGTTGAAGAACATCATCATGAACACCATGAGGAAAGTTTTATCACTAAATACATATTTAGTGAAGACCATAAGATGATTGCTAAACAGTTTCTTATAACTGGTATCTTTTGGGCTATAGTTGGAGGTGCTTTGTCATCTCTATTTAGAATTCAGTTAGGATTTCCTGATATGGATCTTACTGCATTAAGTCCAATTATAGGTAATTGGTTGACTCCCCAAGGTAAAATTGATCCAGAAGTTTATTTGGCTCTAATTACTATGCATGGTACTATAATGGTATTTTTTGTGTTAACAGCTGGTTTAAGTGGTACATTTAGTAACTTTCTCATACCACTCCAAATTGGTGCTAGAGATATGGCTAGTGGTTTCTTAAATATGTTATCATATTGGTTCTTTTTCCTCTCAAGCATTGTAATGTTTATTTCTATATTTGTTGAGGGAGGCCCCGCAAGTGGTGGTTGGACTATTTATCCTCCTCTAAGTGCTTTACCTCAGGCAGTATCTGGATCTGGTATGGGTATGACTCTATGGCTGTTTTCAATGTCTCTTTTTATTGTATCTGCATTACTTGGTGCACTAAACTATATAACTACAGTTATCAATTTAAGAACTGAAGGAATGACTTTCTTTAGGATGCCTCTTACTATTTGGGCATTTTTTGTAACGGCTATTTTAGGTGTTTTGTCCTTTCCAGTACTCTTATCTGCAGCATTACTACTAATTATGGATCGTTCATTTGGAACAAGTTTCTATTTGTCAGATATTTATATTGCTGGTGAAGCTTTGTCAAATCAAGGAGGTAGTGCAATTTTATTTCAACACCTGTTTTGGTTCCTTGGTCATCCAGAAGTATACATTGTTATTTTACCTTCTCTTGGTATAACTTCTGAAATTATTGCTACTTGTTCAAGAAAACCAATTTTTGGATACAGAGCTATGGTATATTCTATATTTGGTATTGGAGCATTATCTTTTGTAGTTTGGGCACACCATATGTTTATTTCTGGAATGAATCCATTCCTAGGGTCAGTATTTACAATATTGACACTTATTATTGCAGTACCATCTGCTATTAAGGCATTTAATTACATAGCAACACTTTGGAGAGGAAATATAATTTTTACCCCTGCCATGTTATTTTCAATTGGTTTAGTTTCATTCTTCATTTCTGGGGGATTAACTGGATTATTTTTAGGTAATTCTGTTGTTGATATTAATTTACATGATACATATTTCGTTGTTGCTCATTTTCATATTGTTATGGGTAGTGCTTCATTCTTTGGACTATTTGCTGGTGTATATCACTGGTTCCCTAAAATGTTTGGAAGAATGATGAATAGTACTTTAGGCTATGTCCATTTTTGGGTTACCTTTATTGGTGCTTATCTTGTTTTCTTTCCATTACACTATATTGGAATAGCTGGATTTCCTAGAAGATATTATTCATTTACTAATTTTGAAACAGGAAGAATTGAATCATTTATTGATTTAAATACTTTTGTAAGTTTTGCTGCAATTTTAACCTTTATAGCTCAATTTATCTTTTTATTTAATTTCTTCTATTCTATGTATAGAGGTAGAAAAGCATCTGCTAATCCATGGAAATCCAATACAATAGAGTGGACAACTCCTGTTGAACCAGGTCATGGTAATTGGCCAGGAAAAATACCTACAGTAACTAGATGGCCATATGATTACAGTAAGCCTGGAGCTAAGGATGATTTTATTCCTCAGCATATTCCTCTTTCCTCTACGAAAGAATCTAATATGCCTGAAGATGAACACAGGTAAATACAATGTTCAGTTTTTTAGGATCTAGTTATAAAAGCCTAACAAAAATAAGTTTAGTACTTCTTTACCTCCTAATACTTGCAGGGGGAGTAGTAAGATGTACAGGATCGGGAATGGGTTGCCCAGATTGGCCAAGGTGTTTTGGTATGTATATACCACCAACCTCCGTTTCTCAATTGCCAGAGAATTATAAAGAGACCTTTGTAGAAGGCAGAATTGAAAAAAATAGAAGACTTTCCAAAGTTTTAAATGCTATAGGTTTAAACGAAACAGCTGATAAAATAATTAACGACCCAAGTATAAAAGAAGCTGAAGAATTTAATGTATTTAAGACATGGACTGAATATATAAATAGACTTATTGGTGCTGTAGTTGGTTTTTCCTTAATTTTTATTTTTATATCATCTATTAATATTAAGCCATTCAATTCAAGATTATTTGTGCTATCATTTCTATCTTTAATATTAGTATTTTTTCAAGCCTGGGTTGGGTCGATAGTTGTTTCAACTAATTTACTTCCAGGACTCATAACATTTCATGTTATTGTTGCTTTAGTGATTATATGGAATGTTATATTATGTTATTATTTATCATCTAATAATAACTCAAAAGTTGTGAGATCTTCAATGCTTTCGTACGCAATTATATTGAGTTTATTTCTATTTTTAATTCAAATGATCTTAGGTACAGAAGTAAGGGAAAGTGTTGACACGTTTTTAAAGATTTTTGGTTTTGAGAATAGGTCTCAATTAATTGAAAATTTAGGAAGTGACTTTATTATACATAGATCATTCTCATTAGTTATATTATTACTTCAATTTTTTATAACATATTTAGTTTTTATTAGATCAAAACATTCAAAAGAATTTAAAACAATTACAATTTTTATGCTTGTTTTAATAATATCTGAAATTTTAGTTGGAGCTGGTATGGCATATTTTGAAGTTCCAAGAGTTTTACAGCCTATTCATTTACTTTTAGCATTTATGATAGTTGGTTTACAGTTTTACATATATCTAAAGAACTCTAACATTAAAAAAGTAAATTTGTTATGATACTTACTACCTCTAAAACTATATTTGCGATTGAAAAAATTATGGGTTTATTTAAAGTTATATTTGAATTAACAAAGTTTAGACTTTCTTTGCTAGTTTCATTTTCAGCAACATTTGGGTTTATTCTTGCCTCTGATAATATCATTTTTTTTGACTTATTAATATTAGGATTGTCAGGTTACTTGGTAACTGCAGCATCAGTGATTAATAATCAAATTCTTGAAAAGGATTTAGATAGAAAAATGGATAGAACAAAAAATAGACCTCTTCCAACAAATAGAATATCTAATCGAGATTCTTTAATAGTCTCTATAATCTTTATGATAATCGGTTTATTTATTATGATATCATATTTTAATTTGATTGCTGGTATTTTAAGTTTAATATCCTTAATCCTATATACATTTATTTATACACCACTAAAGAGGGTCGGGCCAATTGCAGTTTTTATCGGAGCAATTCCAGGTGCATTACCGCCTCTAATTGGTTGGGTGGCTTTTTCTGGTGAAATTACTATAGAAGCTATAATCATTTTTAGTATTCAATTTATATGGCAATTTCCTCATTTTTGGGCTATTGCATGGATTTATCATGATGATTACAAAAAGGTTGGTTTTAAATTATTACCAAGTAAAGGAGAAAAAAATTTTAATACAGCTCTTAATATAATGACATACACACTCTTTTTAATACCATTAGGCTTATTACCTACTATTTTTGGTATAACTGGAATTATATCAGGAGCAATAGCTGTTTTTTGTGCTATTCTATTCCTTGCACAAACTTTTAAGTTATTTAAAGATTATTCAAGATCCTCTGCATTAAAGATAATGTTTGGTTCTTTTATTTATTTACCAATTGTTCAAATTAGTTTCATTTTAGATAAAATTTAAATTTATGAGTACTACACAAACTTCTAAAATATTGAGAATGAATCCTAGAATCTTTATGGTTTGGATTTTTATGATATCTATTTCAATGATATTTGTTTCATTAATTAGCGCATATATTGTTAAAAAAGGTGAACCCGGTGGATTTAATGTTGATCTTCCGTCTATGTTTTATTATTCAACTGCTTTAGTCTTGCTAAGTAGTATTTTTAAACAGTTATCTTATTTTGCTTCAAAGAAAGATAATTTTAAAAGTCTTAAATTATACCTTCTTCTTAGTTTAGTTACTGGTATTTTGTTTTTAGTGACACAATATTTAGGTTGGGTGCAATTAGTTGGTGGGGGAGTTTATTTTGTTGGTCACCCTGATGGTTCATTTATATATATACTAAGTGGAGTACATGCATTTCATTTAATTTCTGGTTTATTCTTTATTTTATATGTTTATAGTAAATCAGTCAAATTAGATGTACATTCTAAAAATATGTTTTTTGTTGAAATGTCTACTACTTATTGGCATTTTCTTGCTGGATTATGGGTTTATTTATTTATTACTTTGTATTTTTATAACATATAAAAATGGCTAATTCGGTATCAGTAAACACATCTAACAAAGATTTATGGGCAGGAGGAGCTGAGCCCTATAAGGCTAGTTACGGAAAGCTCATGATGTGGTTTTTTTTAATATCAGATGCATTTACATTTTCTGCATTTTTAATAGCATATGGAGTTATAAGGTTTAGGCACCCAGGTTATGAAGGTACTTTATCAGACTTTTCTTTTTCTCAAACTTATTGGCCTGTCCCAGAGAAAGTTTTTGAAGCATTCCCATTTTTTCATGGTGTAGAGCTTCCACTAGTTTTTGTAGGTTTAATGACATTTATTCTAATTTTAAGTAGTGTAACCATGGTTTTAGCTGTAGAAGCAGGTCATAGAATGGATCGTCAAGGAGTAGAAAAATGGATGGTTTGGACTATCTTTGGAGGATTAGTATTTTTGGGATGTCAAGCTTGGGAATGGTCACATTTTATACACGGAACAGATGCAGGATCAAGACTTATAGATGGTTCAATTATTTATGGAGCTAACCTTCAGCTCAATCAATATGGACCGCCAGATTTTGCAGCTTTCTTCTTTTTTATTACTGGATTTCATGGATTCCATGTTTTTAGTGGTGTTGCGCTTAACTTTCTAATATTTTATCAGGCAACTGTTGGAATTTTAGAAAGAAGAGGTCACTATGAGATGGTAGAAAAAGTTGGTCTTTATTGGCATTTTGTTGATTTAGTTTGGGTTTTTGTTTTTACATTTTTTTATTTAGTTTAATATTATGATAGAACCAGAAATTTCAACTATAAAACCAGAACCAGCTGACAAGAAAAAAATTTTTAAGATTTGGTGGGTTGCTGGAATATTAGCATTAGTAACCGCTGCTGAATTCTATGTTGCATTACAATTTCCTGAATCATGGAAAGGTTTTAAAATATTTTTATTTATCGGTATGACATTCATTAAGGCAGGTTATATAGTAATGGAATTTATGCATTTAGGTCATGAACAAAAATCATTGATGTGGACTATTCTAATACCAACTGCTTTTGTTGTTTGGCTTCTTGGAGCATTATTTATTCAGGCTGATGCTATTTATCATGCTATTTACGGCTAATGAATCTTTTTAGAAAAGGTTTTGTCCTTTTATTTGCGCTTCTTTTCCCAGTAATTATTTTTTTATTTCTCAAATTTTTTGGAGAAAATGAATATGAACTTTCTGTTTATAATTCTTCTTGTTCCAATTCAATTGAAAATTTATTTTCAGAGTCAAATATTAATTCAAATAATATTAAAATATTAGATGTAAGAGTTAGTGATGATAATCTTTTAATTGATAACTATATTAATAAATTAGATATCAGTGATGAAATTAAAGTTATAACCTTATCTGACCAACCACGTTATTTAAAATGGTTGAATATTAAGGTTGATAGTTTATTAATTAAAAATTTAACTACTTGTATTGAAAATGTTGTTTTTGATAAATCCTTTATTTTATTGATGGATAATAAAAATAACGTTAGAGGATACTTTAATTCAGCAGATAGAAGAGAGATTGAGAGATTAGATGTTGAAATTGATATATTAAAATTAGTGAAATGAATAATAATTTAGTAAAGGTTATTACAATTGTCTCCATTATTATTCCTTTGGCAGTTGCTGTGCTTCTTTTTATGCCAAGTAAAATTGAATTATTTGGGGACTGGACATATAAACTTCCACACTTCAATGCAATTATTAATTCATTAACATCTGTATTTTTGATCTTATCATTTTACATGATTAAGTTTAAAAAGAATCTCAAAGCTCATCAGAATTTAAATACTGCTTCGTTTTTTTTAGGAGCAATTTTTTTAGTTTCTTATATTATTTACCATTCTTCAGTAGAAAGTACTTCGTATCAAGGTGATCAAAGAATTATTTACTTTTTCTTCCTTATATCTCATATATTATTATCTATTGTAGTAGTTCCTTTTGTACTTTTTGCTTTCTATTATTCATTATCTAACCAAATTGAAAAACATAAGAAAGTGGTTAAGTATACATTTCCAATATGGTTATATGTTTCTGTCTCTGGAGTGATAGTTTATTTCATGATTAGTCCTTTTTACGTCCGATGATAAAAAAGATATTACCCTTTATTTTTATTTTAATATCCGTAACTGAATTATATTCTCAAGGATGTTCTATGTGTAGAGGTATTGTTGAAAGTGATGCAAATTCAGGAGGTACGGGAATTTCATCTAGTATCAATTCAGGAATAATATATTTATTCACATCTACTTATGTTTTAATAATAATTGGAGCTGGATTCTGGTATTATAGAAGTAAAAAAAACATTAAAGAAATTGAAAAGAAAGATAAAATCAAGAAAAGGGTAGCTTCACTAATTGATTAAGACTACTTTATTTTTTTCATAAGTTTATTAGAAAAAATAAAACTATTAAGTTCTTTTATTTTAGTTTTTAGAATCCTTTTATTATCGCCTTCCCAAAGTTTTTTTCCATTATGTAAAAACATAATATATTCTCCTATCTCTATAACAGAGTTCATGTCGTGAGTTACAACAATTGTAGTTGTTTTTAGTTTTTGGGTCAATTCTAAAATAAGATCATCTATTTTAATAGCTGTCAATGGATCAAGTCCTGAATTTGGTTCATCACAGAATAAATATTTTGAGTCATTTACTATTGCTCTGGCTATACCAACTCTTTTTTTCATTCCTCCACTTAATTCAGATGGCATTTTTTGATTAACCTTATCTAATCCAACAAGGTTAAGACAATGATTAACTTTTTCAATTTTTTCTTTTTCAGAAATTTCAGTAAGAATATCTAAAGGAAACTTAATATTTTCTTCTACATTTTTTGAATCAAATAATGCACTTCCTTGAAATAGCATTCCTATTTCTCTTCGTATTTGGGTTGTTATTTTCTTATCGGATTCCGTAAAATTTCTTCCATCAAATAGAACTTTACCTTTATCAGGAGATAACAATCCAACAAAACATTTTAATAAAACACTTTTTCCAGTACCGCTAGCTCCAATAATTAAATTAGTTTTCCCTTTTTCAAATTTTCCGCTAATTCCATGAAGAACTTTTTTGTCTTTAAAGGATTTAGTAATATTTTTTATTTCTATCATAATAAAATCTGGGCTAAAATATAATCTGCTACTAATATTGCAATACAACTATTCGTAACAGCATTTGTACTTGATTTCCCAACTTCTAATGCTCCACCTGAAGTATAATATCCTTGAAATGAAGATATAGATGCAACTATGAATGCAAATACATAAGACTTGATTAATGCAAATGGTATATTAAATGGATTAAATTCATATCTTAATCCATATATATATTCTTGTCCTGTAATTACATCAGTTAATACTCCTGCAGTATATCCTCCAAATATTGCCAGGGTTGCTGAAATTACTACTAGTATTGGAAACATTAGTAATGCTGCAATTATTTTTGGAAGTACTAAATATGAACTAGAATTTACACCCATTACTTCAAGTGCATCTATTTGTTCAGTAATTCTCATAGTTCCAAGTTCGCCAGCAATATTTGAACCAACCTTACCTGCAAAAACAATTGCTATTATAGTTGGTGACAACTCGAGAAGAGTCATATCTCTAACAACCAATGAGATAACATAATCTGGTATTAAAGGACCTACAAGATTAAATGCTGTTTGAATAGTTGTAACAGCACCCATGAATATTGATACAATAGAGACAATAAATAGACTATCATAACCAATTTTAATACATTCATTTATTGTTAGACCTAAATATGTTTTTAATTTTTCTCTTCTTTCAAATAATGAAATTAAAAACAATATGTATTTTCCAAAATTTTTCAATTAATAATCTAT
>CETI01246122.1_pt1 | contig 17832 bp, 8 predicted proteins | sample 361441 | NCBI WGS metagenome assembly CETI01 (sample SAMEA2622478, study PRJEB7988) | marine metagenome | biome: marine biome (ENVO:00000447); feature: deep chlorophyll maximum layer (ENVO:xxxxxxxx); material: "saline water (ENVO:00002010), including plankton (ENVO:xxxxxxxx)" | depth 90 m | reverse complement strand
AAGATTGAGCCTGTAAATTCTAAGATGCTGCTTAAAACTAATTGGGATCAAACTATGATTCTTCCAACATTTTCGGATAAGGGTGAAGCCTCGTTAATTGTTGGGGTGTCAAACTATGAGTCAGGCTCAGATCGACTGCCCTCTGCTGCATTGTATGATTTTCCAAAACAGAAGACTTCTGCTATTCGTTCAGGGATTAATGGTAGCACAGGGCCTATGTGTCAGGCAGACATTAATGGGAACGGGGTGCTTGAAGTATTTATTGGAGGCCAGATTATTCCTTCACATTATCCTGCCCCTGCAGGTTCTGCATTAATGAAATTCGAGGATGGAAATTTCAAGGTTGCGTATAAATGGGATAAGTTTGGAATGGTTCAAAGTGCAGTTTTCAGTGATATATATGGAGATCAGAAGCCGGAGCTTATTACGGCGCAACATTGGGGTTCATTACGCGTTTTTACTTGGAACGATAACGATTGGAATCCAATTGAAATTACAGACCAACTAGGTCTGTCTAAATTAACAGGATGGTGGAATGGCGTTGCGACTGGCGATTTTAATAATGACGGTCTGATAGATATAGTAGCAACCAACTGGGGGCATAACTGGAGGAGTAAGCCGTCTTCGAGTAACCCAAAAAGAATTTATTATGGCGATTTATATGACGATGGTTCTACTGCCTCAATTGAAGCATCTTTAATTGAAAATAAATGGAAACCCGATCGCCGGTTGAACATCTTAAGGGCAGCATTGCCGCCAATAAGGGAAAATATTCCTACTTTTGAAGATCTTGGTAAGAGTAGTGTTTATAATGCTTTTGGTAGGTCTATTGAAAAGGCAGAATTCCTCGATGTAATAGAGTTTAGGTCGGGGATATTTATTAATAAGTTAAATGCGCCTATGGAATTTATTCCTCTGCCAGCGAAAGCTCAACTTGCCGCTGCTTTCGGCGTTGTTGTTGAAGACTTCGATGGGGATGCTTTTCAGGATATTTTTCTCGCCCAGAATTTCTTTGCTAGTAATCCTGAATATTCACGAAGTGATTCTGGGAGAGGTTTGCTTTTAAAAGGAAATGGGATAGGTGGTTTCAGGGCTGTTCCTTCTATTAATAGTGGGATAAAAATTTACGGAGAGCAGAGGGCTTGTGCAACTTCAGATTTCAATCAGGATGGTCGTATTGATTTGGCGGTTAGTCAAAATTCAGAAACAACAAAACTTTTTCTCAACTCTAATGGCAAGCCAGGGCTAAGGATAAGGCTTAAAGGAACCGTGAGAAACCCTTATTCAATTGGCGCAAAAATTAGTTCGACTAATCCAGTATTTACAAAAGAAGTTCAATCTGGATCTGGTTATTGGGCTGGCAATAGTTCGACTGTGGTTTTTCCAAAAATTGATAAAGATAATATCGTAGAAGTTACATGGCCTAATTACAAAAAAATTAAATATGTCATTTCTGCTAAGTCTAAGTCGGTGGAACTTGATATAGGTGGAGGAGTTATTAATCTGAAATGAACATGCCTAATTATATTGCCGGGTTAATATGCATGATCAGTATTATGCAGTATTCTCATGCTTTAGAGTGGGTTAGTCACAATACACATCGAACGGCTAAAATTAGAGATATAAAAAATAAGAAAACTGTCTCCGTCAATGTGAATGGCTTTAAATTGCATAAGTCTCAGGATTCAAGTGTATTATTTGCAAATAGATTATCCCGTCAACTTGTTACTAGAAACAGGAATTTAGCAAATGGTTCAGGTGTCGCAATTGGAGATATAAATGGAGACGACCTGCCGGATGTTTACTTTTGTGGTCTGCAAACTGACAATAGACTATACAAGAATAACGGAGATTTTAAATTTAGTGATATTACGATTCAATCACAAGTTAACTGTGCAAAGCAATATTCAACAGGTGCTCTAATTGAAGATGTTGATGGCGATGGTGATAACGACTTACTGGTAACCGCTTTATCAAAAGGGACTAGATTATTTTTAAATAATGGGGAAGGAGTGTTTTCTGAAAAGAAAGATTCAGGGCTGTTTCCAAAACTTGGTGCGACGTCGATGGCTATGGCTGATTTAGATATGGATGGAGACTTGGATTTATATGTGACGAATTACAGGACAACTAATTACAAAGATCGTCCTCCAGGAGTTAATGTAGAAGTTTCACAAGAAAATGGGAAAATTAAAGTTACGCCTTCGAATCGTTTTACATATGTGAAGTCAGGTAGATCCGATGGAGTCAACGTAGTAGAACTTGGCGAGCAGGACATTGTTTATGAGAATATTGGTTCAGGAAAATTTAAACCGATTAGTTGGGTTAACGGAAAGTTTCTTGATGCAAGTGGGGCACACTTGACTAAGCCTCCACTTGATTGGGGTCTCAGTGTATTGATTAGAGATTTTAACAATGACAATTTGCCCGATATTTATGTTTGTAATGATTATTTTTATTCAGTTGATAAATTTTGGATTAATCAGGGAGGGGGTGTGTTTAAGCTGGCAGACTATCGAACTATTCGAAATTTTAGCATGTCTTCAATGTCTGTAGATTGTGCTGATATAAATTTAGATGGATATGATGATTTATTTGTAGCTGATATGCTTTCTGTAAGAATGGATCGCCGTCACACTCAGCGTGCTAACTCATTAAGAATTGATCTTCTTTTACCTGCCTCAAATAAAATCTATCAGCCAGAGTTTGGTAGGAACACATTGCAGTTAAATCGTGGAGATGGCACATATGCTGAGATTGCTTACTATGCGGGTCTAGCCGCAAGTGAGTGGACTTGGAGTAGCAGGTTTTTGGATGTTGATTTGGACGGCTACCAGGATTTGATTTTGACTACAGGGAATGAGGCTGATGTGCTTGACGCTGATATGCTAAATATTGTTGCCAATTCTCCAAAAACTAGAGAAGGGCATGTATCCAGCATGATGAAATATCCAAAATTAAAAACGCCTAATTTAATTTTTCAAAATAACAAAGATTTAACATTTATTGATCGCAGTAATGACTTTGGTTTTAGTCAGTCAGGAATCTCACATGGAATGGCAGCAGGTGATTTAGATAATGATGGGGATTTTGACATTGTTATTAATAATCTTAATGAGCCTGCTTTTATATATGAAAATATTGGAACGAATAATCGAGTTGCAATTCGTCTTAATGGCTCCGGAGATAACACGCACGCAGTTGGGGCCGTTGTAAAAATAATTAACCCTACCGGTCTAAACCAAAGTCATACCGTAATTTCTGGGGGGCGTTACTTGTCGTCTGATCAAGCATTATCTATTTTCGGTGTGCCGGGCAATGCAGAGATGGTCGATATAAGTGTTATTTGGCCTACCGGGAGAACTTCAGAGTTATCTGGTATTCCAATCAATTCATATGTTGAAGTCGATTATCCGGATGTCGTAAACAAATCAAAAAGCATAACGGATACCAAACAGATTACACCAATTTTTAAAGAAGTATTACCTGTGGTATCAATGTCTCATAAGGAAAACGAATATAATGATTTTGAAACAAGGCCTCTTCTTTCTGTTAGGAGGTCTACCTTAGGACCCGGTTTAAGTGCTATTGATATAGATGGAAACTTACTTGATGAGTTAATAATGAGCGGAAGTAAGGGGCATTGGATACAAGGACTTTCTTTTAATGATAATAAGACCACCTTCAATAAGGTGTTCAAGTGGGGTGGTAGTAAAAAAATGATTCGTGACACTTTGACTTTGCTGCCTTTTTTACAAAATGAAAACGATGTGGAGTTAATTGGAGGGCAAACAAACTATGAAGACGGTTTAGAGGTTGGGGGTTCATTAATAAAATATGCTGAGGGGTCTTCAACTATTATACGAAGTTCACTTCCAGCAGGTTTAGGGCCAATGGCTATGGCAGATATCGACATGGATGGGGATCTAGATTTATTTGTAGGAAATTATTCAAATCATAATGATAATTATTTAAAAATCACATCTGAAATTTATTTAAATAATAATGGGCTGTTCAAAAAGGATGTGGGAAACTCTATTTTGAATAATATCGGATCCATATCTGGTGCGGTGTTTAGTGATATTGATAATGATGGTGATCCAGATCTACTTCTGGCGCGTCAGTGGGGTTCTCCTGTAATATTAATTAATCATAAAGGCAATTTTACCGATATGTCACTAAAATGGATGATGTCTGATTACCATGGAATTTGGAATGGAATTTCTACCGGTGATTTTAATAATGATGGACTTATGGATATTGTGATTACTAATATTGGTAGTAATTCTAAATACAATCAATTTATAAGAGATGAAATTTGGATGTATGTTGCTGATTATAATAGAGACGGATTCATAGAGGGGGTAGAGACGGTTTTTGATCTTCAAATGAAGAAAAGAGTCCCATTTCGAGATCGTGATACTTTAGCAAAGGTGATGCCGTGGGTGCTGGACATGTTTCAATCTTACAAAGAATTTAGTGTAGCTAGTATTGATTCGTTGTTAGAGCCTTTAGATGAGAAACCAAAAATTTTAAAGCTTAACACCCTTGAAACTTCAGTGTTCATTAATAATGGAGATTCGTTTACTAAGTCATCGCTTCCAGTAGAATGCCAATTCACAACAGCTTTTGGATGTTCGATCGCTGACTTTAACGGAGACGGAAATGAGGACATTTATTTGGCTCAGAACTTTTTTGATGTCGAGCCAGAAACTTCAAGATACGATGCAGGTCTTGGTCAGTTGGTGTTAGGTGATGGCAAAGGAGGGTTTGTATCAATGGACAGTAAAAAATCCGGCCTTGCTGTTTTAGGTCAGTCTAGGGGAAGTGTAGCGTCAGACTTTAATGGAGATGGCAAGGTGGATATTGCAACAACTCAAAATAACGATTCGGTAAAATTATATTTTAATCAAACAGGCCAATCTGGTTTTAGGGTTATTTTGAAGGGTGATAAGGATAATTATCTATGCGTAGGGGCTACTATAATGCTAGAATGTAATGGTATAAATGGGCCTAAGCGCGAAATCCGCATAGGCGGAAGTTATTTATCACAAGATAGTTTAATACAAGTATTTGCTGCAAATGATCAGAACGCAAAACTTCATGTTAAATGGCATGATTCTCAATCAGCTATCTATTCTGTTCCATTTGGTGCTAAAACAATAATTATATCACAAACTGATGGTGTTCGGATTGCGAATTAATAATAAAGAATATTTGCTGATAGCGTTAATATATTTAATGACTAATGCTATTTTGTATTCAAATAAAATAGATTCGGAGTTTTACCAATGGAGTAAGATTGTTGTTTCCGGAGATTCTATGTCTGGTTTTACCCTTCTGTCTAATGAAGAAACAGGGATTCAATTTCAGAACGATCTTCCACAGGCAAAATCTTTGTCCAACCAAGTTTACCTTAACGGCTCAGGGGTTGCTTTAGGTGATATTAACAATGATGGCTTGTGCGATATTTATTTGTGCCGTTTAGACGGCTCTAATCATTTATATTTAAATCAAGGAAAATGGCGTTTTAAAGAGGTAGGTGGAAAGTTTGGAGTCGATTGTGCCGGGATGGATTCTACAGGTGCAAGTTTTGCAGATTTAGATGGTGATAACGATGTCGATTTAATCGTGAATAGTGTTAGCAGTGAAACAGTAATTTATAGAAATGATGGCGATAGGTTTCAGCAAGTATCTGCCGAACCAGAAGCTCTAATCATCCCAGGGGGAACTTCTATAGCAATTGCTGATATAGATGGAAATGGCCTGCTAGACTTTTATGTGACGCATTATCGAGATTCAACTTTAATGGATATGCCAAATACGGACTTCAATTTTCGGAATATCAAAGGACGTAGAGAGATTTACAGCGTGAATGGAACTAAAGTAAAAGGTTCTAAATTTGAAAATCGTTTTCGAATTAATAGCAAAGGAGGTATTGAGGAGAATGGTTTGCCGGATGTGCTTTATTACAATATGGGAGGAATGAAATTTACTAAATCATTAGTAGATGGAAACAGGTTTCAAGACTCTCGAGGAGTGCCGTTAAAAAACATTCCTTATGAATGGGGGCTCGCTGTAATGTTTAGAGATATTAACAGGGATGGATTGCCTGATCTATTTGTTTGTAACGACTTTGATACGGAAGACCGGCTTTGGTTAAACATAGGGAAAGGCCGTTTTAGAGAAGCGCCGTCATATGGTTTGCGTAAAACAAGCATGTTTTCTATGGGAGTTGACTTCGCTGATATTAACCGTGATTCCCTCGATGACTTTGTTGTTCTTGATATGCTTAATAGGGATCGTAAGACAAGGCAGAATCAAATGCCTCCTCGGCTTATATATCAACCTTTACCTGGTCAATATTTAGATAGGCCACAATATATGAGAAACACACTTTTTTTAAATCGTGGATTAGGAGTATTTTCAGAAATTGCTTTTTTTGCAGGAATTCAAGCTTCTGATTGGTCATGGTGCCCGGTTTTTCTTGATGTCGATCTAGATGGTTATGAGGATTTATTGATTACTAATGGAGTTGAGCGGAACGCGAGGCATTTAGATACGATTATAAAGTTAAAGAACCAGCGAGAATCTAAAAAAATGAGCAAACGTGAGATATTGTTTGCTAGAAAAATATTCCCTTCGCAGTCGACATCTAATATGGCATTAAGGAATCTTGGTAACCTTAAATTTTCAGATTATTCCACCAATTGGGGTTTTGATTTGAAAGGTATTTCTCATGGAATGGCTTGTGGGGATTTGGATGGAGATGGGGATCTGGACTTGGTTGTAAATAATTTGAACTGGCCGGTTTCTCTTTATCGCAATGATATTGGAAAACCGCGTTTGATGGTTAAACTAAAAGGGCCTAAAAATAATTTGCACGGGATAGGAGCTCGCATTGAAATTTCTCATGGCGACTTTACTCAAAGCCAAGAAATTATAGGAGGGGGGCGTTACTTGTCATCAGATGATTTCGCAAGAGTATTTGCAATGGCTAAAGGTAAAGCGAAACTTACCATAACATGGCCAGACTTAAGACAGAGTGTAATTAATAATGTTGAACCCAATAGGATTTACCTTGTTGATTATAGAGGCTCTGACATTAATAAGTTAATCAAAACTAAGTCATCTCCAATATTTAGCTTAGTTAATTCAAAGGGATTGAGTGTCCATAGGGAAAACATTAAAGAAGCAACACAGCCGTTATTGCCAAAGGGTTTAAATGAAGCTGGACCCGGAATAGCATTTGGAGATTTAGACAACGACGGTTGGGAGGACTTGGCGATTAGTAGCGGCAGAGGAGGGGAGATTGGTTTGTACAAAAACTTAAAGGGTACCGGTTTAAGTGCTTTTAATAAATCGAGATCATCAGTAAATACTCGTGATGGCTTGTCTTTGATCATTACAGATGGGTATCTGATTCAATCTTTTTCTAATCTTGAAGACGGACTTCAGTTTGGAGACATGATTACAATTGGTAAGCCAGGTGAAGATCCATCTCAAAGGATTAAAGCTAAAACGGAAAGTGCAGGGCATATTGCTTTAGCTGACATTGACTCTGATGGAGATTTAGATCTTTTTATAGCGGGACGTTCAATACCAAATCATTATCCAAAACCTGCTGATTCTTGGATTTATATTAACGATGAAGGGATTTTCACAGAAAACAAGGTGTGGTCTGAAGCGTTTAAAGGAGTTGGCATTACTTCTGGGGCTGTATTTGCGCCAATTAATTCTGACTCCATGCCGGATTTGATTTTAGCTTGTGAATGGGCCTCTCCTAAGGTTTTTATAAACAATGGGGAAGGGTTTGAAGATAAGACGAAATTTTATGGGCTTAATCATTTTAAGGGACTTTGGTGCGGCGTTGATGTTGGGGATTTCGATGCTAATGGATCGGTAGACTTTGTTGTTACTAATCGAGGACTAAACTCATCATATCGGGCTTCCATTGAAAGACCTATAGTTGTTTATCATGGCGATCTTAATGAAGATGGAGTTTGGGATTTTATTGAAACAGAATACGGTAAAGATAATAAACTCTATCCTCGTCGTAGTGCCTCTGCATTTGCTAGTGCTATGCCATGGCTTACAGATCGCTTCAGTAGTTATAACCACTATTCAAATATGAACGTGACTGAATTATTTGGCTCTTCTTTGATCGAGAAAATGAACAAATTAGAGCTTACTACATTAGAAAGCATGGTTTTTATTCAAAAGGGGAATCGATTTATTGCAAGGCCTCTGCCAATTGAAGCTCAATTCTCTAGTGCTTACGGTCCTGCGGTTGCTGATTTTAATAATGATGGCTTATTGGATATGGCAATTAGTCAAAACCAATTTAATCTTAGTATGGAGCAGTCAAGAGATGATGCAGGTTTAGGTCTTATATTAATTGGCGTTGGGGATGGTCAGTTTAAGGCCTTAGATATTAAAGAAAGCGGATTTGTTGTGCCTGGAGAAGGTAGGGCAACAGCTGTTTCTGATTTTAATCATGACGGACTAATGGATATAATAGTTGGGCAAAACGGCAACTTACCAAGGTTATTTAAAAACCAATCCAAAAGAAGAGGTTTGAGGATTGTGTTAAAGGGTGATCCGGGAAATGTAAAAGGAGTGGGTGCTGCAATGCGGCTTGATTATAACGGACAGGTAGGCTGTGTTCATGTTGTTAGACTTGGATCTGGCTACTTATCTCAAAATTCGACTACTCAAATTATTGGTAATTCAGAGACAGCAAGTGGCCTGCTTGTCAATTGGCCTAGCGAAAACGGAAAACAAAATAAGATAGAGTATTTTAAATTGCCCCCCCTACAAACTGAAGTTATCGCTGAAAAGGGTAAAGGCGCAGTCTGGCCTTCATTTAATTGATGGCGTTAAGTTCATCTACAACTTTACTCCATTCATTATTCAGTTGCTCAAGACCTTCGTTTAATTCCATTAATTCTCTGTTTAAAACTGACGCCTGTCCACCTGATGCATAAGTTTCAGGCTTTTCTAGTAAGGAGTTTATTTCGGCTTGCCTTGTTTCAAGTTTAGTAATTTTCGATTCAAGTTTATTTATAGATTCTTGTTTGTCTTTACGCTTTTTCGACAAAGCTTGCCGAGCTTCAGCCTCACGCCTTTTTCTTGTCTTTGAATCTTCTTTTTTCTTTGAAGGACTGCTCTTGGGGCTATCGGATTTATGGAAACTTGCTTCAGTGGATCTGCTTGAATTTTGATCTGTTTTATCAAGATAATATTGATATGGACCCGGAAAATGCCTCAGGTTTCCAGCTTCAACATGAATTACATTATTTGCAATCTTACGAATAAAATGAACATCATGACTTATAAAAACAAGTGTTCCGCTATACTGTGATATAGCCTCTATAAGAGTATCTATACTGGCTATGTCTAAGTGGGTGGTTGGCTCATCCAGTAAAAGGAAATTAGGTGGATCAAGTAGTATCTTGGCCATGGCTAGCCTGCTTTTTTCGCCACCGCTCAAAACTGCTACTTTTTTGAATACATCATCCTCCGAAAACAAGAAACACCCAAGAAGGGTTCTAACAGATTCTTCCGTTACTGTTGCAGTAGAATCAAGCATTTCATCCAGAACAGTTCGATTGAGTTGAAGTATTTCTGTTCGGTGCTGTGCGAAATATCCTGTTCTTACATTATGGCCTAATTCCCTGTCCCCACTATTAAAATCCAGTACTCCGGCAAGTATTTTTAGTAAAGTTGATTTCCCAGCTCCATTAGGCCCAACTAAAACAGTTCTCTTACCTTTCTCTATTTCTAGATTTAATGATTTATATACTTCAAGGTCTTCGTAGCTTTTAGAAATATTTTCGAGTCGGATTACTCTTTGCCCGCTTCTCATTGGCTGTGGAAAACTGAAACGCATTCGTTTTTTTGATATAATTGGCGCTTCAATTTTCTCCATTCTCTCAATTTGTTTTAGTTTGCTCTGTGCTTGTGTTGCTTTGGTGTTCTTAGCTCGAAATCTTTCAACAAATTTCATTAAACGATCAATTTCTTTTTGTTGATTTTCATAAGCCGCTAACCATTGAACTTCGTTTGCTTCCCGTTGAACTAAATATTGTTCGTAATTACCTGTGTATCTTGTGAACCTTGAATTTTCTAGCTCAAGAATATGCCGGATAAGTTGATTTAAAAATTCTCTGTCATGAGAAATTAGAAGAATAGCCCCAGGGTAATTTTGTAAATAATTTTGCAACCAAATTAATGAGTGTAAATCTAAGTGATTAGTTGGTTCATCCAACATTAATAAGTCTGGCTCTTGTACAAGGAGTCGAGCTAAATGAGCTCTCATTATCCATCCTCCACTTAATTCCTTTGCTGGGCGCTCAAAATCTGATTCTTTAAAGCTTAAGCCATTGAGAATCTGCCTAGCTTTTGCTATCAGTCCTCCTCCGCCGGCGCCTTCAAATACTTCGTAGTCACTTTCAGTTGGTTCTACGTCTTTAGTGTCTCCAAGTGCGCCTAGTCTCTTTGCTGCGTTAATGAATTCTGGAGAGAAGGAACAAGCTAGTTCTAGTACGGTCTCATTATTGATTGGGGCGCTTTCTTGCGGTAAAAAGCCAACTTGAGCCCCTTTTTCAAAAGCTATTTCTCCGCTATCAGGTGTGAGCTCTCGTAAAATTACCGAGAACAATGTCGATTTACCTGCGCCGTTGGGTCCAACTACACCAATTCTGTCGCGTCGATTAATTTGTATGCTTACGTCTGAAAATAATGTACGTCCTGCGTAAGCTTTTGAAATACTCTTTATTGATAGCATTTAAGCCAGTTCCCCTTGCGGGGTATAAAGTACTTAAGAGTTTTCTTAGCACAAGAAAAAGACTTCATTTATTAAAAGAACTTATGCTTATGAAATTGTAAGGAATTTAATTTTATTGTTAATAGTTATATTCGAGCTCTATCTAATTCTATTAGCGCTAGCCAAATAATCAGGATCGATATTAACCCCAATACCATGACCGGTAGGGGTAGACATAGATCCACTTTTAATTGTTATTTTATTTCCTGTAGATTCCCATGGGAAATCGTAAGTAATCCCTTTGTATTCTTGAAACGGACCAGGGTTTGGAGAGCAAGAAGCGTAAATACCCATGTAAATAAATCCAAGCCCGCCTCCGGAAATATGAGGAGTGCAGTCAAAGCCTTTAGCTTTAGCCATTTTAGCCACTCGCAATGATCTAATGAGCCCTCCATAGTAGAAAATATCTGGTTGAAAGATTCGAACACCACTGTTCTCAACCATCCATTTAAATCTCCATTGACTGCTCTCTTGCTCGCCCCATGCGACTGGAATTCTCAACGCGTCAGCAACCTGTTTAGTTTCGTTGAGATAGTCGAAAGGAACTGGTTCCTCGTAGAACGAGATGCCATTTTCTTCCAATATTTTCCCAACTTGAATTGCTTTATTAACGGAGAGGTAAGAACTATTTGCGTCCGCGTAGAGAGTACATTTATCGCCTAAGGCTTCAGCTACCATGGGAATCAATTTCTCAGTACGGAGGGGAACTGTGTCGATTACTTTCATTCTACCTCCCACTTTGAACTTTAACGCTTTAGCATCGATACTGTTAACAGATTTTATAATTTTTTGTAATGAATCCTTAACATCTTTAGTTCTATGATTATTAGCTACATACAAGTCCACAAGTTTTCGTCTATGGCCTCCTAGTAACGTTGCAGCAGAATACTTAGTTGTTTTACCCAAAAGATCGAGTATCGCAAATTCAGCTGCGGCAAGTGCAACCCAGAAAAGTTGCCCCTGCATCTTGTAATTACTATTATGCAAGTATACTTCATCAACTAGGCTATCGATAGCGCGCGCATCTTTATTTTGCATGAATGGAGAAATTATATTTGTGAAAACGATTTGGCTTAACTTCATTTTTTTAGGATGTCCTACAGACCATCCTTCAGCTCCATCCCGAGATCGAACACGAATAAACCAATTCCCATTTTTCTCATAAAGATTCAGTGACTCGATTATCACTGGATCCTTAAGAAGTTTGCGTCGAACGATAGGGTTAAAGTCTCCAGCAGGATCTGAAATCATGCCATAACTTTGAGATGATCCACTCATTATCGTCCCTAATAAAGGAATAGCAGAAGAATATATAAAGTCTCTTCGATTCATTAGAGTTTCTTATGAAATATCGATCTTAAACTAAAATTGATTATAAATTGTGTATTATTTATTGTTTATTCTGTCAATATAGACGTAATAAGCGCTCAGCATGGTATTGTTTTCTCCTTTAAACCAAGTATGTAAAGCGCAAGGCCCCTTCTTTAAGTTTATAGTAAAGGTGGCTTCTTGGTCATTTTTTGTTACTCGTTTAGTTAGACCTTCGAACTTATATGCTTTCTTTTCTCCTATATCTAGATGGTTATGCCCGCTGACATAAAGCATAGCTTGAGTGATGGGCAATGCTTCTCCATCTCCATTTGGTAGAGTTCCGTTAATGGTTCCTCTTGTTTCTTTAGGCCAACGTCTAAGTTCGATTTTATATTCTCCAGCTGTTGCAACGTTTAGTAACCAATATCCGCTCTTTTGATCACCACGAAGAACTTGCTTTTGCTGATCAATGAATACATCTAACCATTCCGTTGCGGATAATTTTGTTGGGTTTTCGTATTTGCTTCCAATGATTATTCTTTGGGGTTTGTTCGCCAAATCTTTTACAGTATCCCACCAAGAATAAAGTTTTCCTCTCATTTTCATTACAACATCGGGATGATCTTCAATGATATTATTCTTTTGCTTTGGATCCTGTGCTAGATTGTAAAGTGCTCGATCCTCTAGTAATCGCCAACGTTTCCATAAGACCGCAGCCTGATCGGCTCTCATTTGTGTTTGAGAATAAGGAGATGGATAGTTAGAGAAGCCAGGCATGCGACTATAGTTGATGATTAAAATACGATCTTCTGGAATTTTTTCTTGTCCTTGAATGAATGGCTTTAGGCTTATTCCATCAAGTTTAGGTTCATTGCTATATTCGATATTACAAAAATCCAAGAGAGTTGGAAGGATATCTTGAGATTGAGTCAGCCCTCCTATATCCCGGGGTCTACCGAGACCACCTTTTGGCCAGCGAATAAAGCAGGGAACTCGATGGCCTCCTTCCCATATCTCTGTCTTTCTTCCACGCATGCCCGCATTGAAATACTGGGGGCCCATCAAACTGCCGTTATCTGTTTGAAAAAGTAAAATTGTGTCATCAGATAAATTATTTTTATCTAAAAATTTCATTAGCTGACCAATATTCGAATCGATGTTAAGTATCATGCCAAGGTAAAGGCTAAGGCGTTTTTTTAAGCTCCCTCCTAAGTGGTCAAACTTGGTCTGTTTAAGAACTTCTTCAATATCTTTTTGGTCCTCTTTCTTAGGGATAAAGGGCCCGTGAGGGGTATTAGTTGCCAAGTAACAAAGAAAAGGTTGTTTTTTATTTGATGATTCTAAAATGAATCTCTTTGCTTCTGTGAAGAAAACATCAGTGCAGTAGCCTTTGTACCTCTCCTCCTTGCCGTTGTGTATATAAACGTCATCAAAATAGTCGTTACCCCAATAAGCTGGAACCGAAGGAATCGATGAAGAAGGATACCAAACGCTTTCGACAAAACCACGATCTTGGGGGCGAAATGGATAATTCGCTCCGAGATGCCATTTCCCAAAGGCTCCAGTCGAGTAACCTGCTTTTTTAAAATAATTTGCGATAGTTGGTATTTCTGGGCGTAGCAGCGCACGTCCGCTGCTTACATTTACTGCTCCATTACGGGCAGCATCAATCCCGGTTAGAAGTTGGCCTCGAGTAGGGGTACACATTGGAGACACGTGATAATCAGATAATCGAATGCTTTGCCCATGGAGCATGTCCAAATTGGGAGTTTTTAAAATGGGATTACCATGAACGGAGAGCTCTGGATACCCCTGATCGTCAGTCATTATCACAATAACGTTCGGCTTACTAATTGTTGTTAAGAGTGATCCTAAAAATATCAATAGTATGGGCACACTTTGTTTCATTTTTATGATTTAGTTGAGCTGAAAGTTTATTCTGGTTTCATCAGATTTTTGAGTATAGGTACGATCGCTTTCGCCCATATCTCATGTGCCTTTTCGCTGGGGTGCGTTGTGTCTGGCATCATTTCTTCTGATAGGAATCCTTTGTCATCAAGAAATTTTTGCCCAATATCCAAGTATGTGACATTAGGAATGTCCTTAATAAGTCCAGGAAGATAAGAGTTAAGTTCTATGATTTCTTTTCTATGCGGGTGGTCGAGAGTTCGTCGCCTTGGGAAAACACCGAGAACGAGGATTTCCATATCTGGATACATTTTATTAAGTCTTTCGGCAATTGCTCGGACTCCTTCAGCCGCTTGTTTTGGCAAGTCGCTTCCCCAACAAATATTATTCGTGCCTACCATCAGCGAGGCAGCCTTTGGGGAGGTCTTTAACTCTGGAAGGTGATTAAGTCGCCATAGGACATGGTTAGTTCGGTCACCACCAAAACCGAGGTTTATTGCATTTAGAGGGGTGAAATATTTTTTCCAAATATTCTCCCCAGGTCCACCTTTATCAAAGTTATGAGTAATAGAATCGCCAATCATGAGTAGTTCTATTTTTTGATCCTTTTTAGGGTCGTTAGCGGCTTCGATTGCCGCCATATTTTCTGAATGTCTGGCTATCCACCATGATGACAGTCGGACTTGAGCTGAAATTGATGGATGGGAATTTGGCTCAATGTTGGTAGGTTTTTGTTCTGCAGATATGGCAGAAAAAGCGATTGTAATGCCAAGTGTAAGAGAAGTGATGCGTTTCATTCTCAAAGAAATATATCTACTCCATCTATTGGTGCAAGAATAGTGAATCGTTTAATAGATATTGAAGACAGGCAGATGGTTTAATGCAATGGAGCTGGCTGTGAAGTGAGGGTGATTTATACATTGCTAATGCTTTAGTGATTTTGAATAATTCTCTTTTTATGATCAATGAAATCTCGATTAAATAAAATTAAGATAGAACTGAATTGATTCATGGGATAATAAAATAAATGAAAAACCTATTCATAATTATATTTGTGCTACTGACAGGTTGCACTAGCACTCAAAAACCAGAATTGACTAAATCCAAAGGCCCAGATATTTCAATTCATAAAGCTGCTAGCCAAGGGAATATTCAAGCTATCAAGGATTATATAGCTAATGGTGCTGATTTGAACTCTAAGGATGAATCTGGATGGACCCCTTTGCATTGGGCGACATCAAAAGTTCATAATAAAGCAGCTAAAATTCTTATATCTGAGGGCGCAAATGTAAATATTGTGAATAAAGATGGGTTGGCGCCATTAGACTATGCCGAAAATGAGCTCTTTGGAGTTCTAATAGATAATGGGGCAAAATCGGGCGCGCAATTACAGGCTGAAAGCAATTAGATCTCAGCAACTTCCATCTGATTAATTTATTTCTTTGATAAATTCCGCGTGTCCATCTGCGAATAAGATGGGATCACCTTAAGACCCGTGTGGATCTGTAAAGCTAGAATCTAAACAGTTTTGAATATTATCTGTTTTTACTGCCTGTTCGAGATTGGTTGATTAGTGATCGTAGGCCGATCATTAACGAGCGCTCGTTGAGTTTTCCGTTATTATTTCGTTCAGTATCAGCAAGCAACTGATCAAACGATGAAATCAGGCTTTGCTTTGTTGCCTTACCGTCTTTGTCTAAGTCAGCAAGAAAGAATAATCCGTCTGCAACGTATGGCTCCGGAATTATACCAAGTGGTTTTCTTCCATTGGGATAGAAAGCTTCAGGCAAGCCATTAATAAAGGCGTTCTTATTTAGCTTACCGGATTTTTCACTATCAATTGAGTCGAACCATCCGCTTAACATTGTAAGGAGTTCTGTTTTAGATAACCATTTATCTTGATTTATATCTCCTTGAATCAGCATATGCATTGCAAGTCTTCCTCTACCAAACCCACCTTGTGCTAAGTGGCCTAACCGTCCACCTGGTCGTCCATGTTTATATATATATCCAGTTTCAACCCCTTTTAGCTGCCTCTTAATTGATGCCAACCTTTTGTCTATAAACTCTCTTATGCTGGGTGGTTTGTAACCGAATGGGGCAGGGTAACCACGCTCATTTCTTGTTTCTATAGCAGCTAAATCCTTTTCTCTTGCAGCTAGAATAGTATTCTCCATTTTTTCGAGATTCTTAGTTAATTTCTCTTTTGAAAAAATACCATCAACTAGCTGGTTGATTATATTATCGTATCTTATTTTAATAGATTTTATGGATAATAATCTATCTATGAGATTGTGTTCTTCTGAGGAGTGCGGGTGCGAAATGCTAAGGTTCATCTGATCTTCGGGCTTTCCGCCAAGTGGCCATCCTGCGAATGAGATATCCAGATCCCAGGGGAAGAAAACGAACTTATTATTGTCTTTCCGAAGGTGAAGATAATAGTTCTGCGGCATTGCCAGCATAGTATCGAGATTTACGATTAGAGCGTTTACTGCAATGAACCGGAGGAAACCATCAATATCTAGATACGATTCAATTGAATCATGAAACTTTTTTTTATTATTTAAGTTAACGATACGGGCGAATTCAATTACACGATTAGACTGTTCTATTGAAGCATCACTGTCAGGGCGGTAAAGATGTTTGTAAAATCTCCAATCATCGCCGTGATACTCCATACTGGCTATACCTTCCGGTTTCATTAGGAGACCCTTTTTAGACCCGAAGTGGTCTTTTAGATAAGATTTGTTCACCTGTTCAACTATCGTGTAAACCCCAAGATGCTCTTTCTCATAAACCCCTGGAATAGTTAGAGTCATTTCGGCAAAAGTTGTCCGCGGCGCTGATACTCCTGCTTGCCTAAAAAGCAAGTAGCCAAATGCATCTCTTAACTTTGAAGGGTCCAGCCCTCCCGAGTTAAGGTTGAGTGTTTCAATAGAGTAGTAGTTTTGGTCTTTAATAGACCAATCCAACTTGATCTTCATGTTTCGTTTTAGGCTGCCGCTCATAAGGTTGAAGCTTGCGTTACCTTTATAGCGAACTCCGATATCTTTTAGTGGTTGCCCATTGATCGAGATGGAACCGTCGGCCCACGGAAAACGAGCTCGATGTATTTGACGAAGTTTTCCGTTTGATTTACGAAGTTTTTCATGGGGAGCAAGACCTTTATTAGGGTTTAAGGCTTCCATGGATTCCCATTCTGAAGCTGACATTTCTAACTCAAACTTATGAATTTTGAAATGATCCCAAAAAGTCTCTGATGACTTCGTCTCGTTCGCTTTTACATAATAATTAGAGGAAAAAGTCCATAGTGAACAAAAGGCAAAAACAATATACAAGCGTGTAACTATAACGTTTCCTTTCATTTTACTTATGCATTAATTTTAACTTTTTTCGCCTTCGTGATAAAGTGATATGTTGGGAACTCGTCCATCTCCTGTCGATTCACCTTTCATTAACCAGGAAAGATTAAACCTTGCAACATTTGAACGGGGAAGCTGTCCTTCAAAGTGCATATAGATCCATCCTTCGCTCTTTGTATCTGGTCGTCCTACAGAAATAGAGGAGTATTGAAACGCCTCTTTCCAAACCATCCGCTTTAAAGGCCAAGTTTTTGCTCCGTCGAAGCTTACCCATACTGTGCCACGATTACGACCTGATGGGCTATCGCAATTACTATAAAGCAAGATGTCTTGCCCAGCGATAGGCAGGCGAACAAGCCCAGCGAAGCATCCATAGTTAGTATTCTGCGGTCCATCAGGAAGTGCTTTGACAATTCTCCAGTT
>CETI01063696.1_pt1 | contig 17855 bp, 20 predicted proteins | sample 361441 | NCBI WGS metagenome assembly CETI01 (sample SAMEA2622478, study PRJEB7988) | marine metagenome | biome: marine biome (ENVO:00000447); feature: deep chlorophyll maximum layer (ENVO:xxxxxxxx); material: "saline water (ENVO:00002010), including plankton (ENVO:xxxxxxxx)" | depth 90 m | reverse complement strand
TAAATAAAGTTATCCATAACTTTATCCACAGATTCTGTGGATAAAAATATTAATATTTATGAGCAAAATACCTACTCAAATTAATCTGCCAGACAAATGGTTTTCAGAACACAAAAAGCATTTTGATTCAAAATCATTAAACATTCCCCTTGACTATGTTTGTAATGAATATCTCAAAAATAAAAATATTGCTCCACGACCCCAGGATATATTTAAAGCATTTGAGTTATGCTCTTATCAAAAAACAAAAGTTATAATTTTTGGGCAAGATCCATATTTTCAAGCTGGTCTTGCAAACGGTCTTGCTTTTTCTGTAAATAAGAATTATCCGATTCCCGCATCTCTAAAGAATATATACAAAGAAATTAAAAATGATACTGGTATTCTTCTCAACAGAGATGGTTCATTGGAGTCATGGGCATCACAAGGAGTATTATTATTAAATTCGTGTCTAACTGTTGAGGTTTCTAATCCAGGTTCTCATGTTGGAATAGGCTGGGAAGATTTTATCAAGGAAATCATTTTTCTTTTAAATAAAAAAAATAATTTAGTATTTTTACTTTGGGGTAACAATGCAAAAAAATATGGGAAGTATATCAATCCAAATTCTCATTTAATTTTGACTGCTGCACATCCATCACCGCTTTCTGCTTATAGAGGTTTCTTTGGATGTAAACATTTTTCAAAATGTAATGAATATTTAAAAGCAAATGGAATTTTAGAAATTAATTGGTAAATTAGATAATTTTAATTACGCTATCTAAGTTACTAACGAGATCAATTTCATTTTTTTTGATAATAGCATTAAAGATTTTATAGTCTTTTACATTTAATATATTTCCAACAACCTTGATACCCTCATCAACATTAAAAGTATCTTTTGTTATCAAAGTAGAAAATTTTCTTCTATCAACACCAAGATATTTCATTCTAGCTACAATTTCCTGCCCTCGATAACACCCTTTATCAAAAGAAACCCTAAGTTTATCGTAATAAATTTCCAAAGGCCTATATTTTTTGCTATCTTGAATATCTAGAAATAAAATTTTTGCAATTTTATTTGCTAAAAGCCATTCATTTTCATCTATTAAGTTATCTGCATTGAAATCCTTGTCATAAATTTCAAGCCCAAGACAATATTCGTTATTACACCAATAAGATTTACTAGACTGACTTGTGTTTTTCACGTGCCCAATAACATTTTGCTGGTTTAGATGGAATTTAACTGAATAGAATTGGGCAAATTGAGAAAGTTCAGCTATAAAAATTTCTTTAAGCTCATTATTGATAATAACTTTATAAATATCTACATCTCGATGAATAATGAAGTCACATATCACAAAACCTTTGTGATCACATATTGATGAGAGTTGAAAGCCATATTCACTGATTGCATTTATATCAGAAGTTAATTGACCTTGAAGAAATTCATTAATTTTTTGTTTTTCTCCTAGGACTTCAATTACAACCCAATCAGCTATTTTATGCTGGCCATATTTGATTAATTTATTATGTATATCTTTTTTCAAGTAAAATTATGTTAATAAAACTTTATTTTAACTAATGAGCAAAGAAATAAACAGAATTCATTGGAAATGCAGAAGAGGCATGCGTGAGATTGATCTTCTTTTAAGAGAGTTTTCAAAAAATTCATTGGATGAATTAAATAGTGATGATTTGTTGTTGTTTGAAGAAATATTAAATTATGATGATCAAAGTTTGTATGATTTTATTTTTAAACATGTGTCACTTGGTAACAATTTACATGAAGAGTTTATTTCAAAACACCTTAAAAAGTTTACAAAATCTGGAAACTTTTAAGAATTTTTTTTGTCACATTGAATAGGAAAATAATACATGAACAATAATTCAAATGATATTGATTCCGTATTAATTGAAAAAGCAAAAAATGGCAATGAAGGAGCATTTAAAATTTTAGTAAATAAATATTATCCAAGGGTATATGCCTCATTATTTTCTTTCACGAAATCTAAAGAAGATTCTGAGGACTTAACTCAACAGACTTTTATAAAAGTTTGGCAACAACTAGGCTCTTTTAGAGGGGACAGTGCTTTTTTTACTTGGGTTTACAGAATCGCAATTAACTTAGCAAAAAACTTTGTTGTAAGTTCAAATTATAAAAAACAAAAATCTAATATTTCAATGGAAAATTTAAACATAGACTTTGGTTCCTTTGATAATGTTGAAGAAGTAATAATTCATGACGAATCAATTAAAAAGATTTCAAATTTTGTAAACACTCTGCCTGAAGCTTTAAAAACTGCTTTTACCTTAAGAGAGTCAGAAGGAAAAAGCTATGAGGAGATAAGTGTTATAACGGAAACTCCAATTGGAACTGTAAGATCTCGTATATTTCGAGCCAGGGAATCAATTATAGAGTATATGAAAAAGGAGATTATTAATAATGAATGATATAAACGAAAAAATATCTGCCTTTTATGATGGTGAACTCAATCTAACTCATGAAGAAATAGATGAATTGATTAAATTTATTAATGATAATCCAAGTCTGCTAGAGCAAATTTCAATGATGAGTCTAACCAGTGCTATAACAGGTAATGAAGATTTAAATGTAGCTCCTATAAAAAGAAATGAGTCAAAAACTTTTTATAAAAACTTTTGGTTATCAAACGCAATGACAGCTGCAGCGACCATTTTGTTGACCCTGACCATAGTTAATAATGATGGTTTCTCAAGAATGAGTGCAAACAGTAACTCATCAAATCAGATAAATTCTGCAATTAATAGCGAAGAAGCAAAAATGGTTATTGAGCGTACCGATGAATATTTAACAGACTATGTAATGAGAATTGTGAATGATCCTGCATTTATGATTAGCAATGAGAAAATAGATTTGAGAAATGTTGGATATAAATTCAATTCCTCTAATGGCGCTAAATACTATAGAGGCGGCGAAAATTTTCAGTTACGTATAGAAAAAAATAACTTCGGTTTAGACAAAATTAAATACTGGAAACATGGCAATAAGATGATATATTTAGTTCCATTATCTGATGGAAGAGTTCTAACACTTTATGGTAATATCTCAATTAATTCTGCTATTTCTATAGCACAAGTAATAAATAATTAACTTTTAGAATATGTATACTAATTTTTGTAAAAATCTTATCTTCTTTTTTGTCTTAATTGTTGGACTAAATATCTATGCTGCATTACCTGGAAATATTTCTGATCTTGTAGATAAGTCTGCTCCTGCAGTTGTAAACATTACTGCAAAAAAAAATGTTTCTCAAAACCAATCATATGGTTTTGGAGGAATGCCTATTCCAGATGAGTTGCTTGAAAGGTTTGGAATTCCTAGAGATTTTAGGGACATGCCGCAACAAAAAAGAGAAGCTGTATCCTATGGTTCAGGATTCATTCTAAAAGATAACTACATAATGACTAACTTTCATGTTGTTGAGGACGCAAACGAAGTAATTGTTTCTTTATCAGATCGAAGAGAATTCAAGGCTGAAATTATAGGTATTGATAGGCTGTCTGATTTGGCTGTTCTAGAGGTAAGTGGAGATAATTTACCAACAGTTCGCGTTGGTAATAGCGATGATTTAAAAGTAGGTGATTGGGTTGTTGCTATTGGTTCACCATTTAGTTTTGATTTTTCTGTTACAGCTGGTATTGTGAGTGCCAAGGGTAGAAGTATTCAAAATCAAAATATTGGCAATTATGTTCCATTTCTTCAAACAGATGTAGCCATAAATCCAGGAAACTCTGGAGGCCCATTATTCAATTTGTCTGGAGAAGTCGTTGGTATAAATTCTCAAATATACTCGCGAAGCGGAGGATACCAGGGTTTAGCATTTGCAATACCAATAAATGTGGCTGTAGATGTAGCTGAACAAATAATTGTAGAAGGCAACGTATCTAGAGGATATCTTGGCGTAAGGATGAGTGAAGTTGATAGTGATCTTGCAGATGCTCTCGGTATGAAAAAACCATATGGAGCTTTGATAAACGATATTGAAGATGGAGAATCTGCTGATAATGCAGGATTATTGCCGGGCGATGTAATAATAGAGTTCAATAAACAAGAGATAAAGTTCAGTTCTGATTTACCTCACGTTGTTGGTCAAATAAAACCTAATAGTTCAGCTAAAGGCAAAATAATCAGAGATGGAAAAGAGATAGAACTTTTATTTGTTTTAGGTGAATTGCCTACAAATGAAGAGGAGTTTGTTCCCGCAAAATTACAGTCATCATCTGAACCTTTAGGTCTAAAAGTCGCTGATATAGATAGAGATAATCCATCAATGGCAGAAGTTCCTGACGGCGTAATAGTCTCAAGAGTGAATTCATACTCACCAGCATCTGGTGAACTTTTCAGAGGTGACATTATCACAATGATTCAACATAAAGGAAAAAAATATGAGGTAGTAAATGTGGAATCATTCAATAATGCAATAGAGATGTTTACGTCTGGAGATAAGATTGCAATACATTTAACGCGGAGTGGAAACAGATTAATACGCTCCATAACATTGAGCTAGTTAAAATTATATTTGGTTTTTTTTCATAGTTTGCTTGTAAAATAGCCACAGTTTATGAAAAAAATAAGAAATTTTTCAATCATTGCCCACATAGATCATGGTAAATCAACCCTATCAGATAGATTAATAGAATTTTGTGGTGGACTTTCATCAAGAGAGATGGCAAATCAGATTCTTGATTCAATGGATATTGAAAGGGAAAGAGGCATAACAATAAAAGCTCAAGCAGTATCATTAAATTATGAGAAAGACGGTCAGAAATATCTTTTGAATTTTATTGACACACCTGGGCATGTTGATTTTTCCTATGAAGTATCAAGATCATTATCTGCATGTGAAGGAGCATTGCTAGTCGTTGATGGTTCTCAAGGTGTTGAGGCGCAAACATTGGCAAATTGTTATACAGCAGTTGAGGAGGGATTAGAAGTACTTCCAGTTATTAATAAAATTGATTTACCTCAAGCAGAACCTGAGAGAGTTAAAAATGAGATTGAGGAAATGGTGGGAATCAACGCTTCTGATGCTCCATTGGTAAGTGCAAAAACTGGAGAAGGTATCAAAACACTTCTTGATAAACTTGTATCAAATATTCCACCCCCAAATGTAGATAAAAATAAAAAACTTCAAGCATTAATAATTGATTCTTGGTTTGATTCTTATTTAGGCGTTGTCTCGCTAATAAGAATCATGAATGGTTCGATTAAGAAGGGTCAAAAGTTTCAAATTTTTTCAAACGGACAATCCCATGTTGTTGACGATATAGGTATATTCTCTCCAAAAAAGATTTCAAAAAAAGAGCTGTCCTCTGGTGAGGTCGGTTTTCTTGTAGCAGGCATTAAAGATATAAAAGGTGCACCGGTTGGAGACACAATCATAGAATTTAATGACGATAAAACAGAACCGCTTTCCGGATTTAAAAAAGTTAATCCTAAAGTCTTTGCATCTTTATTTACTCTTAACTCAGACGATTACGAGAAATTCAGAGATGCGCTTTCCAAGTTAGTTTTAAATGATTCTTCATTGATTTATGAACCTGAAGTTTCTGACGCTTTAGGATTCGGTTTTAGGTGTGGTTTCTTAGGAACTCTCCATATGGAGGTTGTAAGAGAAAGATTAGAAAGAGAATATGATTTAGATTTAATTTCAACAGCACCCTCTGTGGAATATGAAGTTTTAAAAACAGATGGCGCAATTTTAAAATGTGATAATCCATCTCAACTCCCATTGCCAAATGAAATTGAGGAAATTAGAGAGCCTATTGTAGGAGTTACAATAATTTCACCAAATGATTATGTTGGTAATATTATTACACTTTGTACATCTAAAAGAGGCATCCAAAAGGATATGAAATATTTTGGAAATCAAGTTTCAATTATTTTTGAAATGCCACTTTCATCAGTAATAATAGATTTTTTTGACCAAATAAAGTCCTCGACTAAGGGTTTTGCATCTATTGAATACTCTTTGATTGGTTTTCAAAAGTCTGATTTAACAAAAATAGACGTTTTAATAAATAATAATAAGGTTGATGCTTTATCTATGATAGTTCACAAATCATTTTCTGTTTCAAAGGCTAGAGAAATTGCTAAAAATTTACAAAAATTAATACCACGTCAAATGTTTGATGTGCCAATTCAGGTTGCATTAGGTGCTAAAATTATTTCTCGAGAAACCGTTAAAGCTTATAGAAAAAATGTTACTGCTAAACTCTATGGTGGTGATGTAACAAGAAAAATGAAATTATTAGAAAAACAAAAGCAAGGAAAGAAAAAAATGAAGCAAATTGGAAAAGTTTCCATCCCACAAGATGCTTTCCTTAAATATTTTAGCTCTGAGGATTGAATAAATGATAACCGATCCATTATTTATTATTGGTTTTGTAGGTATGATTGCATGCTTGTATACTTGGATTAAATTCAACTTAAGTCCCAATAGAGTTGAGCCTTTTACATACAGATATCTTTCTTCAATAAGCTTAATTTCAGGATTGGCAGTTTTAATGAGTATCTTTTATAACTCAGGCGATCTTGGAATTGTTTTGCTTTTTGGTTCTGTAGTTTCATTATTAATTATGATTTTAGGTTATTACTTAAATAATGAGGAAATAGCTAAAACCTCAAGAGGTTATTTTTTACCATTAGTTATAATTTTTATATTGAGAACATTTTTATATGAACCATATCAAATTCCATCAGGATCTATGGAGCCCCAGTTAAAAAAAGGGGATTTTTTATTGGTCAATAAGTTTGCATATGGTCTTAAGGTTAATAGAATTGGAATTCCGAATTTTTTAAGGTCTGATCCACAATATGGAGATACAGTTGTAATAATTCCGCCCCATAATCCTGTTCCATACATTAAGCGCTTAATTGGAAAACCTGGCGATACAGTTCGAATTATCAACAAGCAAATATACATAAATGGCAATGCTCTAGATAGAGATTTTATAGAGACTGAAGAAATTATTATTAAGAAACTCTATAAATACAGTTCTGGTGAAATTGTTGAAAGAGAGATGGATGTAGTAGGTGATGTATATTCTGAAAAACATGGAGAGGCTGAGTATCTGATCAGACATACTAGAGGGGAAAATAATCAGTATCCACAAGAGTGGAAAGTTCCTGAAAATCACTATTTTGTTATGGGAGACAATAGAGACAATTCAAATGACAGCACAAAAGATGTTGGATTTGTACCTAGAGAGAATTTTTTTGGTAGAGCTGATTATTTGTGGATGACGTGGGAATGTTGGACATGCTTACCATCCTTTGAGAAAGTTGGGCGAATTAATTAATGATATTAAATAAACTTGAATCAAAAATTTGTTATAAATATAACGATATTAATTTACTTAAGCTGGCGCTAACTCATAAAAGTTCAAATAATAAGGTTAATAACGAAAGATTAGAATTTCTAGGTGATTCAGTCCTTAATTCTGTAATTTCAGATTACTTATATTCTAATTTTCCTCAAGAAAAAGAAGGACTTCTTACCCGGATGAGATCATTTTTAGTTAAAGGCGATACTCTCACAAAAAAAGCTACTGAATTAGGGCTGCAAGATTTTATTAAGCTATCAAAAGGAACTGCAAATCTTACTCAACAAAGAAAACACTCAATTCTTGAGGGATCTTTAGAGTCTATTATTGGTTCTGTTTATATTGATGGAGGTTGGAAGGAAGCAAACAAAATTGTTCTAAATTTATTTAAAAAAGAGCTTTCAAATATTAAACCTAATCAAGAATTTAGAGATTCTAAAACAGAACTTCAAGAAATTTTGCAATCAAGGAAAATGGATATCCCAAAATATATTACAAATCAATCCAAAAATGGTTTCAGTTGTGAAATTACTCTTGATTCCAAGAAATTTAAAGCAAAAGGAGTGTCTAAAAGAGTTGCTGAGATAGCAACAGCAAAAAAAGCTCTTGTTCATTTAAAATCAAATCATAATGGATAAACAATATTGCGGCTATGTTTCCATTATAGGCAAGCCTAATGTAGGAAAATCTACTATTATTAATTCATTACTTGATAAAAAGGTATCTATCACTTCAAGAAAGTCTCAAACGACTAGAAATAATATCATTGGATTTAAAACCAAAAAAAATAAACAAATGATATTAATTGATACTCCAGGTATGCATATTAAATCCCAGAGAACAATGAATAAAATATTGAACAAATCAGCACAGAGTATTATCGAAGATACAGATATTATCTTATTAGTATTGCAAAGACTCGCATTTGAAAAGGAGGATGAATTAATTATTCAAAAAATTAAAAATACAAATCAAAAAACTATTTGCATAATTAATAAAATCGATCAAATAGAGAAGAAAAACAAACTACTTCCATTTATAGAAAAGTTAGCATCTTTTAATCTTTTTGATGAAATATTGCCAATATCTGCAAAGACTAAAGACGGTATAAATCAACTTGAAATGCTAATAATGAAATATTTACCAGAAAATAGGCATATTTACTCTGAAAGCGATTTAATGATAGATAAAGATTGTGAGTTTATGATATCAGAACTCATTAGAGAAAAAATTATAAGAAAGCTAGGAGATGAACTTCCTCACGATATTTTTGTTGAGATTGATATGTTTGATGAAAAAAATAATCTTACTGAGATACATGCAACAATATTTGTGAATAGAAAATCACAAAAACAAATTGTCATAGGTTCAAATGGTCAGATTTTAAAGTCTATAGGAACTGAAGCTAGAATAGAAGTTGAGAAATATCTTGATAAAAAAGTATTTCTAAAGACGTGGGTTAAAGTTAAGAAAAATTGGAATACTGACTCAGGTTTTATCAACAGTCTTGGTGTTGGAAATAATCATGAGTCAAAGTAATTCAGATGAGTGTTTTTTGCTGCATCAGCGATCTTATGGTGAAACAAGTCTAATAATAGATGTTTTTACAAAAACTGACGGTAAGATATCCCTTATTGCTAAAGGTGCTAAAAAACCAAAATCAAAATTCTTTGGTTATCTGGTGCCATTTCATAAATTAAGTATTAATTATTCCGGAAGATCAGAATTAAAAACACTTACTAGTATTGACAGAAGCTTAATGAACACAAAAAACACTTTTACTAAAACAAGTTATAGTCTTTTATATATCAATGAGTTATTGATAAAGTTATTGCCCAAAAATGCGCAACAGGAAGACTTATTTCTACTTTATGAAAATCTTTTAGACGAGATTAATGATAATGGCAATTTAGAACTTACTCTTAGGCGATTTGAGTTAGATTTGCTTGATATAATGGGATATGGTTTTGATTATGAGTTTGATGTTGATAATAATGAACCAATTGACTTAAACGCTTCATATCGTTTTGTTTCAGAGAGAGGTTTTAAAAAATCAAAGAATTCAAATTTTTTAGGTAAAGACATTATAAATTTAAAAAAAAGAAATCTCGGAGATGTTCCGTTAAATGAACTTAAAGAAATAACAAAAAAAGCTATTGCTTATTGCCTAGATGGAGATGATTTGGCTAGCAGAAAAATTTTTAGAAATTTAAAAAGATGATTTTTGGCATTGGCACAGATATTGTAAATCTTGAAAGAATTAAGAACTTAGATTCCTTAGAAAGATTTGCAAAAAAAATATTATCTGAAGGTGAGCTGGAAGCATTTAAATCCCTAACAGATGAAAAAAAAATATCATTTATTGCAAAGCAGTTTGCAGCTAAAGAAGCTGTTTCAAAAGCATTAGGAACTGGTATTGGAAAGGGCGTCAAGTTAAATGAGATCGAAATATTGAGAAATGAAAATGGTAAACCTTATATTTGTATTATCGGTAACCTATCTAATATTTTTAATGATTTGGGAATCATTAAAACACATGTTAGTCTTTCAGATGAAAACAAATATGCTTTAGCTTTTGTAATACTTGAAATATGAAAAATATAATACTACTAGGTCCTCCTGGTGCAGGAAAAGGCACTCAGGCTGATTTGATTTGTGACTTATGCAGTATTCCAAAAATAAGTACTGGTGATATGCTAAGAGAGGCAGTCGCATCTGGAAGTGAGCTTGGAAAAAAAGTATCTAATATATTAGATACTGGCGGTTTAGTGTCTGATGAAATCATAGGCGCTTTAATCCATGATAGATTGTCAAAACCAGATTGTGAAAAAGGTGCTTTGTTTGATGGAGTTCCAAGAACGATTGGTCAGGCAGATCAATTAAATCAGATGGGCATTATCTTTACTCATGTCATTGAAATATTTGTTGAAGATGAAGAAATTGTTAGTCGAATGTCTGGTAGAAGAGTCCATTCTGGATCTGGTAGAAATTATCACATCTTATATAATCCTCCGCAAAAAGAAGGTTTTGATGATATTACTGGTGAGTTGCTAGTTCAAAGAGAAGACGATAAACCAGAAACTGTTCTAAAAAGGTTGAAGGTTTACCATGAACAAACTAAGCCCTTAACTGATTTTTATAATTCTTTATCAAATAAGAATAATTTAAAATTTTTTAGAGTTGATGGCTCAAAGAGTGTTGAAGAAGTCTTTGAAAACATATCAAAAGAAATATAGATAATGAATATTCTTGGCATGAAGAGCACTGGTGATCATACATCTATCAGTGTAATGTTAGGTGATGAAATAAATTCATTCTTGACTAGTCACGAAAGAAAAGATCGCCCGAATTGGGAGTTTCTCTTAAGCAATATAGGGCATAAAAAAAATTTTAACTTAGATGAGATAGACATATTTGCTTTTGCAGATTGTCAAAACTCCTATACAGCAACAAGATTAATTGCATCATATTTGAAAGGATTAGCAACGGCATTAGGAAAACCACTGATTATAGTTGATGATGAAATTAATAAGGATTTTGAAGCTGATTCTGTTGTAAAAGATGCAAAAGATATTTTTCTAAGTAATTCTAAAGAAAATAATATATTCGAACCTCAAAATGTTAATCCCTCATATAAAAATGATTTAAAGTTTAAGAAAATAAATGAGTGATAGTGTATTAAGTTTTCTACTTGGACTTATTCAAGGCTTAACTGAATTTCTACCTATATCAAGTTCTGCTCATTTACTACTGCCCTCATTATTATTTGGTTTAAATGATTTAGGACTTTCGTTTGATATCGCTGTGCATGCAGGCACCCTTATTGCAGTTATGTATTACTTCAGAGGCGAGATACTTCTCATGTCTAAATCATTTTTTAAAAATGATGAATATTTGCTAATACATAGAAATCTTGCTTTTAGTCTAATAATTGCAACCATTCCAGTTGTATTTGCAGGATTATTTCTAAAAGACATAATAGAGCAAAGAATTTTCAGTATTGAGCACATTGCCATAGCAAATATTATCTTTGCTGGTATTCTTTTATTTGCGTATTTAAATAAAAAGAATAAAAAAAATCTTTATTCAATTACATTATATTCAGCCCTATTTATTGGTATATTTCAGTCTTTAGCTTTGTTTCCAGGAGCTTCAAGATCAGGAACAGCAATAACTGCAGCTCTTTTGATAGGAATAAATTTAAAAGATGCATCAAAATTTTCTTTTATGTTAGGCATACCCACAATATTTGGAGCTCTGATTCTATTGATATTCGAAATGCAGTTAACTTCAGAAAGTTTTAATTATATTAATCTTGTAATAGGATTTTTTGTTTCAATGATTTTAGCTTTTCTAACAATTAAATTTTTCTTAAAATTTGTTGAGAAAATTGGAATGCTCCCTTTTGTTATTTATAGAATAATTTTGGGTGGGTTTATACTAATTCTTGTATAGATGAAGATCTTTATTGATGGCAAAAATATTGATCAGTACATAGAAAAAATTGCAGAGCAACTCAATTTAGAAATTGTGTTCCATAGACCAAATCTAAGTCATCTTTTATATAATAATATGGGACTTTCTTATATCAGTACCACATTTAAGAATAAAGCTAGTATACATATTGATTTTTTAAACGGTAAGTTAGGTTGGAGGCTTAAAAGGTTTCAACATGAATCAAATCTAAAAAAAGCAATTGGTAAAAGCGCAGAGCAATTGACTATTTTTGATGCTACAGCTGGCCAACTAAACGATTCCATGATTTTCTTGTCTTTAGGACATAAAGTTGTTGCTGTAGAGCAGAGTAAAATATTGTACACATTGGTGCGCGATGCAATTAGAAGGGTAGGCAACTCAGTTGAGATTTTAAAAAATCTTACATTTATTCATGGTGATTCCCTTGAGATATTTAAAAAGGATAAAAATAAATTTGATATCGTTTATTTAGATCCGATGTATCCTACTCTTAAGAAAAGTGTCAAACGTTCAGGCAGTTTAGAATGCATTAAAGAAATACTCACTTTTGAGCAGCTTATGAGTAATGACGATAATTTAATACAAAGATTTTTGAATCAAAAATATCAAAAAATAATAATAAAAAGACCTTTAAAATCTCCAGAAAAATATAGTAATATTAATTATCAAATTAAAGGAAAAACAATAAGATATGACATTTTTTTATGATAGAAATTAAAGAAAATTCCATTATTTTTTCTATAAATGATGAGCATTTTTATGATCTACCTTTTCTTTGGTTTAGGGATAATTGTCAGTGTGATGAATGCAGAATAACTGAAACACAGGAAAAACAGTTCCTATTGAATACAGTACCTGCTGATATCAAGCCTTTGAAAGTAAAAGAAAAAGATAGTTGCTTCTTTATAACATGGGAAGACAATCATCAAACAATTATTCCATTTGAAATAATTAAAGTTTCATTAAAAAAAAGATATCCAAGACATCAATCATGGCCAGAAAATTTTGTACCTCAAAAAATTGATTGGGAAAGTTTTTTAAGTAAAAAAGATACTGCAGTTGAGGGCTTAAAAGAATTTATTAGGCATGGGGTAATAATATTAAAAAATGCACCTCAGGAATCTGAAACTCTTGAGAAATTATCTGTTAGGTTTGGTCCGATTCATGAAACACTTTTTGAAAGAATTCACAATGTTTCAGTAACAGGACATGTTTATAACGTAGCTCATACATCTAAAGGACTGCCACCACACAATGATTTTGCAAGCTATAATTTTCAACCAAGTGTGCAAGCCCTGCATATGCTTGAGAACGAGTGTGAAGGTGGTGAATCAGTAATAGTTGATGGTTGGGAGTTAGTAGAAGATTTAAGAAAAGAGCACCCAGATTATTTTAAGATTCTTAAAAATTTTGATGTCCCTTTTAGAGAGTTTGATGAAAATAATGAAACATACGCTGAGGCACCATTGATTAAATGTTCCACCGATGGATCATTGGAAAGCTTTAGATTTTCAAATCAGTTAATGCAAATGATAAGTCCAGAGCGAGAAGGCATTAGAGATTTTTATGATGCATATCATGAACTCTCTAAAAGAGTTTTTGATGAAAAATATCGATCTATTTTTAGACTAAATGGTGGTGAGGTGCTAGTAGTAGCAAGTTTAAGGGTTCTACATGCTCGAGAGTCCTTTGTTCCGAGTGGTAAGAGACATCTACAGGATGCATATTTTGTATATGATAATGCAGCCAATAATGCTGTACTTCTATCAAATTAAGTGAGTTTTTCTAAAGCTGACATATCCAGAATTATTGAAATGGCGTGGGAAGATAGAACTCCCTTTGATGCAATTGAAAAGCAATTTGACCTGTCTCATGACGAGGTTGTGAAGTTAATGAGAAAAAATTTAAAAACAAGTAGCTTCAATTTGTGGAGAAAAAGAGTTAGGGGTAGAAAAACAAAACATTCAGATTTAAGAGATTTTAAAGTCGGAAGGCATAAGTCATATGACCAAAATAAACATAAATAGAGATAAAGTTAAGTTTGAGAATTTATATAAGTCTTTCTTTAACGATATCACAAATACGGCATTTATAATTTCAGATAATAGTGTGGCTATTTCACAAAATATAAAAAGTAATCCGGATCCAGCTTCAGTCGAACTAAAGTTTGAAAAAGATGAGTATGTTATTTACTTTTGGGATGGTTATTCTTTAGCAGAGAAGTTCACTGAAAAAAATTATGAAAGTGCACTGAAGACTTTTAAAAAATTTGCAAAAAAACTAGCAAAAAATTTAAGACGATTCTAAAAAAAATGCGGTCTAGAAGACCGCATTAAATATTAATCAAAAGTATGCAGAAAATTAATAACTATCATTACTATCGTCACTTCCTTGGACATAATGTGACTTAGCTTTGAATTTTTCATCACCTGAAGCTGATTCAGCACCATGATATCCTTGACCGCCAGGCATATAAAAAGTAAGCCCAGGGTATTCATGGAAAGTGTGAGTATGTTCAGATCCACCTTGTGAAGTCAGATAAACTTTATATGTGAAACCTGAAGCACCTTTAAATGGACCTGTAGAAACAGTGCCTTTAACTTGAAGAGCTGAAGAACCATTTTCTATATCGATTAGTGATTGATCGAATTGCGTAACTTTAACAATTTTACTATTTGTGTACATACCATTATGAAATTGACAATGAGGGTATATAGTATCAGGCGTATTTGAGTTCACTGTTAGAGTTAATGTATCTTTATTCCAGCCTTCCATGGCACCAATGTCATTGCTACTATCCATATCGTTATTTTCAGTAGACATTAAAAATGGATGTGAAGACGTCACAGAACTTGCTGCTTCAAATTTAATCGTATCTCCCTCTCTAACGTAAATGATAAATTCTTTATCAACAACATTAACATTATCAACTATGTAATTTGCACTTCCATTATTGGATAAGGTGTAAGTTGTTGTTTTCATGTCTTCTTCATTATCTGTTATTGCACCTCCATCCCATGAGGTATTTTCATTAATCCAATTAATAGTATTAAAAATAAGCTTATCGACTTCGTCGGAACTGGCAGTATCATTCATAACTGATTGCATTAAAGTAGTAAGCTCTGACACACCAGCTTTTGCAAAATGCGAGTGGGAATTAGAGGAGTTTGCATTTATTTTTTGCAAATAAGCTGATATGCCAGCTGATAGACTAATTAATTGATCGCTTGTAGGTGAAAAACCTGAATCTAAGCTGGAAAGCATATCCTTTATAAAAGTAGTATCACCTAAACTAGTTTCAGACCCTGTTCTGGTATAGATGGAGTCTGCAATTTTATTTGCAGCACTTCCATCGTCAAAGGTGTGAATGCCTTTAAGAACTTGATGAAGAACTAATAATTGAGTATTTACTACAGCTGCTTTATTGGTTGAAGCAGCACCAAGACTATCAAATGGATTGTTAAACCTAATCATGAATGAAGAATCAAGACCAAGTTTAGATTTGAAAGTATCATAATCTGTGCTACCTGTGCCATATTCATTCATCATGGTACTAATTGGAGAAACAACAAAATTTTGATCTGTAACAGGTTGACCCAGTGCAAGACCATCATTATCGCTAAACTGAAGATTTGTAACAGGGTCAAATCCACCTTCACCACGAATAACACCAGTAGTGCCTGAGTCAACTGTTAATGAGAAAGAACCATCTTGTGCTGAAGTTGCTGTGAATTGTGCCCCTGTGCACGTTCCCGCTGTTACTTCAATACAAACGGTTGCTCCTTGAATCGGTCCTGCACCAATTAGGGTTCCATCATAACCCTCTGTTGTAACATCATCAGATGTATCATTTGTAACTGTGACAGTGAAATCTTTTGAGTCATTTAGTGAGCCATCAGAAACTGATGCCATTAAATCATAAACATTGTTAGCATCTGAATCTCCGGGATTCTCAAAATCTGGTGCATTATTGAAGGTGACTACTCCAGATGTTGAAACACTAAATAGAGATGCGTCAGTTCCTCCGATAGAGAAGGTTAGGGCATCACCATCTGCGTCAGTTGCAGTTATAGTAAATGCAGATGTTTGATTTTCAACCACAGAATATGTTGTAGTTGAGTTTGTAATGGTTGGTGCATTATTGGCTGGTGGTGCTGGTGGTTGATAATCCATACCGCCGCCTCCGCCTCCGCCACCGCAGGAAGCAATGACAAAAAATGCTAATAATAAAAGAACTACCCTGTTATAAGTATTCATAAAATCTCCTTAAGTTCATTTGCCGGGCGTCTCTAAAATTTAAGATTAAACTGTGTCCAAATTAATCAAGCTTAGAGCAAGGCGACTATTTGTAGCGAATTAAACAATATTGTGACTAATTTTGTCAAAATAAAAATAAATCCTTTAAAAACGCACTTTATTAGAGTTATATATGTAGTTTTACTACATTTTTTTAGATTTTTGGCTTCACTACTAAACCAACTTATAATTAAATTACTTATGAATTATAAGTTAATAAAGTTTAAGAGCCTGAGCATTTTTTTGTTGATATTTTTTATTTATTCTTGTGGCAGTGGGGGTGCTTCAAGTATTGAAGAGCTTCAAAATACAAACATTTCAATAAATTTAAGCGGTTTGAAATCACCAAGTTACAGTTACGAAGATCAAACAATAGAAGTTATCTCAAATATACCAGAATGTAAGTTCAATTTATCTTTGGATGACGAATCTATATATAAATTACATCACATATATACAGAAGATAATAAAAAATTTAATTTTAGAAATCCTATCTCATTATCTAGTACCAAAAGTTTCAAAGTAACTATTTCCACTATTTCAAGTTTAAATTGTCCCTCTGGTGAAAAAGATTTTCATTTGCAGGTAGATAAGTATCCAACATCATACAATCTAATTCCATCAAATATTAATGACACAAAGACAAATTATTTCGAGATAGAGAATATTGGTTTTGGAGGTATTATTATTACAGATACCTACAGTGCAACTATTTGTTATCCAACACCAAATGACTGTGAAACATACGAAAATGCATTATTTGGGCAAGATGCTCACAATATGATTCAAGGTGATTTTAATGGTGATGGATTCGAAGATTTTGCAGTTGTATGGGCATTTTTTCCTCACACGATTGAACCCTCACAAAAAGTAAATGCCCCTATAAACATTTTCTTAAATGATGGTAAGGGAAGATTTCAAGAGGATTTAGACATTTATGCATCTGAAGTGGCTCCAACACATCCATCTGCATACAGAACCGTTGCTGCTGATTTTAATAATGATGGCATAGATGATATTTTCTCAGGATCAATGGGAATCCAATATAGATCTGAGGATTATAGTGAAAACTTTATCAATCCATATCCGCACTTACTATTGCTATCTAATGCTAATGGGAAATTTGAAGATAAATCTAATCAAATAGAAGATCAAAATAACGGCAATGGTCAATTGTGCGGTTTTGCACATGATGCAAGTGCAGGTGATCCAGACGCAGATGGCGATATAGATATTTTTGCATGTAATATTTTAAATATTAATGACGGACAGGGTAATTTTACTACTCATGAATATATTAATTTAGACTGGCAAAGAGAGAATCAATATGGAAATCCAATGTCTTCAATCATGGCAGATCTTAACAACGACTCTTTTGATGATATTGTTTTCTGGAATTTTGATAATAGATCTTTTTGGTCAAATGCAGATGAAGGATACATTCTTTTAAGTAATAACTCATCAAATATAGAAAATTGGGCACAAATATCTTTACCCGTTGGTCCATTTGGTTTTGATAAAAATAAATATAATCATGCTGTTGCTGGAGATATTAATAATGATGGATACATAGACGTGGTTGTTGCAATAACAAGAGATCTCCCTTACTACGAGGGAGCATATGTTCAAATTCTTTTGAATAATGGTACTGGAGAGTTAGTTGATGTAACTGAATCTAGCTTTCCAGACCAACCTAGATCTGCTACTCATCATGGAGAAGGAAATATATACCTAAG
>CETI01086808.1_pt1 | contig 17856 bp, 17 predicted proteins | sample 361441 | NCBI WGS metagenome assembly CETI01 (sample SAMEA2622478, study PRJEB7988) | marine metagenome | biome: marine biome (ENVO:00000447); feature: deep chlorophyll maximum layer (ENVO:xxxxxxxx); material: "saline water (ENVO:00002010), including plankton (ENVO:xxxxxxxx)" | depth 90 m | reverse complement strand
TATACAATACTACATAGTTTCTCAGAAAGTCATGATATTTAGAGATAGAAATCAGATGTATACACAAAAATAATATTTCATATATTATATGGTAAAGAAAACAAAAAGAGTATCCTTGAAAGAAAGGGCAAAAATGCGAAAGGATCCACGATTTAAAAATATATATCTTAAATGTGCAAAAAAATGTGGAAACGAAGCGCAAGTATTCTCTATTGCATATAGACAATATCTCGCATATTTGTTCAAAACAAAGAAATGTGCTGATAAAGCAAAGAAAACTCGTAAAGCATCATCAGACTCAAGAGAACACAAATGCTTACTTAAATTTGAAAAGAGCACTTTAGTGCCGGCAACAGAAAAATACGTAAAATGTATTGAAGAGAAAGTCGATCCATGTGTATATAAAGCTTTTGGAAAGAAGTCAAAAAAAACGCTAAAAAGAACATTGAAAAAGAAGACGAAAAAAACACTCAGAAAAAAAGGAGGTTTTTTTGGAATTTTTAAGAAGAAAGAAAAAGTGTCGAAGGAAAAACGAGAGAAAGTAATTCAAGATGTACTTAATGTTTTACATGGAAAAAAATCTGAAAATGAAAGTGTTCCAGAAGACGATCCTGATGATCCATTAAGTGGCGTTCATTCCCCAAAAGAGTTGGAACTTTCTCGCAGACATCTTACAACAGCGAATTCTGCTGAAGTAGAATGGCAAGCGCAACTTGCAGCATTAGAAAGCAATAAGGAATCTATGAGAGCCGAAGATATTTTAAGAAATAAAATAGAGAAAATATTAGAAGAAAATTATCACAATGAACAATTCAAAAACAAGAAAATCTATACTAGTGTGATATTACCCGATATAATTAATAAAGTTATTTCTTATAAATCTGAATTGGAAACACCATCTACATCAAATGAGAAGTTTGTCTTAAACGAGAAACACTTTTAATAAAAATGATTGGGTAATTACTAGTTTTATTAGATAAACATCTAACAGAAGAAAATATATACTAAAAGATTGAGTGAAGTATGGAATTTTTCCCACCTTCTGATGAGCTGGAACGCGGTAAGACGAAAACGTACCATTTTAATGAAACTATTGATAGTGATTCAGAGGATTCTGATGACGAAATGGATGATGTTCTAAAAACCTTCTACGACAATTTAGAGAAAATGGATAATTATTGGGAAGGATTGGAAGATAATGAAGAGAATCGCGACTTATTCTATGGTGATTTAGAATCATTAAGAGATGCACTCGACACATATCTTGAACATTATGATGAAACAAAACTAACGGTTGGTCTACCTTGGACACAAGAGCAGCTAAATAGTGAAGAGGGACGAAAGGATAGGGATATGCAAATGCAATATAATATTTGGAAACTTTGTAGAAAGTATTGTACTTATTGTGCAAAATTCAAATTTGAGAAAGCGAAGGAGTACCAAGCAAAAATTTTACAACTTAGAACAGAATTCTTAGAATTTGCATCAAACCAGGATGGCTTAGTTCGTTCTACAAATGTACGCTCAACAGAGTCGGGTACCCGGTTACCAAACAAGGATTGTTTATACCGAAATGAATATAGGAGAAATGAGTGTTGCGTAACTTTGCTTCCTGCTGGAGAGGTGTATCGACTTGTGGCTAAAAGTATGAAAACGCACTATGATAGTGAGATTGAAATGTATGAATTGTCATATGATCTTAGGAACCAGTATTCTAAATATAATACACATATGATGAATAAGCATCCAAGTATTTTCGGCGCACCGCCAGCAGCGTCTGCGTCGAGCGTCGCATGCGCGTCCTCGGAGAGCGAGTCAGAGTCAGAGTCAGAGGCGAGCGCGCATGTGGAGTATTTTCAAATCTAATTAGATTTGGTTATTTGAGATTGATTGTCTATGATCGTATATTCAACTTGATTTCTCAATTTTCGATCTACAGTTTTATTTTCAAATATAGGACTCATTTTCTCTGCCCAAAGATTCTGTATAAATTGAGAAGCTTCTTCATTGAAATCGCCACCATATTCCGACTGTAAACGGTCAACAACATTGACGATTAAATTTTCAATGGCTTCTCTTTTTCCAACAGTATCCCATGATTCACCGTTAAACGTTTTAGCTTGACTTAATTTTTTGTTAGGAATCTTAATATTGTGATTTTCTGGATGGTCTTTGTCAAAATGTATTTTCTTAACAATTTCGGGGATACATGTGTTAACGCCCTTCATTATATTAAGGATATCAGACTTCAAATAATCCCAATTTTCCGAACCATGAGCATTTTTTGGTAAGTTAACATTATTCGTAATGTTGATAGTTGTATTTACATTATTATTATTACAGTTATTTTGTCCAGCTGTTGATAGGGATAACTGCTGTTCAAGTCTTTCCAGACGCAATTGGAAGTTTTTCTCTCTAATTTCAATATTTTTCTCTAATTCATAATATTTTTTACTTAATTCCATATATTTCGCTTTGTAAACGTTTTCTTCGGACCAATTATTGGAATTCCATGTATTTCTACCCATTTCATTACTATGAAAGAGATTAATATGTTTTTGTGTATTGAGATGACGATCATATTTACACTTTTTGTCAAAAGATGCATTGCATAAGGTACATGTAAATCGTTTAGAATTTGAATCATCCATTACTAATTATAGTTAATATTTTCTTAAATATGTATTAAAAATAATTATTTTCTATTAAAAACAATTAATATTGGATATAACTGGTGTTATTTTAAAATAATCTTTATTTTTTCCAATAAAAATGAGAATTATCTAATAATTAAATAAATACTAATTACCATCTGATTAATTTTTCAGAATCTCAATATAAATAGCATATCTTGTTCCTCGCTGAATATAGCCACCAGAATGTGTTAGCGTTCCTTCAAAAAAAACAGTTGTATATTGTTTACCAGTAATTGTTTCAATTTTACAATCCGAATTGATCAATTCATTTTCTGTGGTTCTAGGAATAGTTTCATATCCCTTTTCACGGAACCATCTTTGACGATTGTTATCTTCTGATACAACTTTCAATGGTCCATTCCATTCATCTACGTCGTTTAAATAAATCATGATTTTCAGTGTTTTTTGTTTTTGTATGTCACGATGAAACAAGCCTGTTTGGTGAGGCAAAAGGTCATTTGTGATTGTATTTTTTGTAATGAATATACGAATTTGGTGTTTAGATTGTAGGTATTCTTGTGCGATTTGATTTAGATAGCTATTCTTTTGGATCAATTGTTTATAGGCGTTCGTAGTTTTATCTTCAAATTGTTTCATAAATGAACGACTCCAGATTGTTTTCCAGTGTTGATTCTGTTGAATTTCTAAGTGTTTTGAAATATTCTTACATGCTTGATACAATTCTTCGTTCGTATCTTTGATATTACAAACATGATATCCTTTCCGGACAATATCATTTACAACAGAATTATTACATAAATCGTCTAAAATGATTAATCTTTGTCGATACGATTTATGTTTTGTAAACCGATGTTCATCATGATTTGGTTTTATATACCCTCTTTTGTTTTTATTAAGTCCGGTTATTCGAAGAATATCCTCCGATTGAATTTCGAAATTGAGTTGTGTGTTTGAAAGTATATTATCTGAATTTTTTGAAGATGGAATAGGAATTATACCTCTTTGTATATGCCATTTAAGAATGATTTGGTATGGTGTTTTTTTATATTTTAGAGATAGATTATGTAAGAGAGGATCCTTTATGAGTTTTTTGTTTTGAATTGAACCAAAGGGGGAATGAGCAACCAGCTTAATATTATGCTTCAAACAAAAAGATAGAATCGAATTTTCGGTAAGATATGGATGGATTTCATTTTGGACGTAATCAGGTGTTTTGCTGTTCAAAACAAGAGTTTTTAGTTGGTCAAGAGTTACATTGCTTAACCCTATATATTTTACATGACCGTCCTCTTTTAATTTGATAAGTTCTTTCCATGTTTCAAGTATGGAAACATCTGCAAAGGAATAAGTGGTATGAATATAGTAAACATCCCAATAGGTTAGTCCAGCTCTTTTTAAAGAATCCAAACATTGCTTTCTGACATTAGATGGTAGATGATTATCAGGTTTGTTCTCACCCATTAGCTTAGAACAAAACATAGTATTGTTTCTATCAAATGTGAGGCGTTTTATGTTATTCCATGCTTTATTTGTGTCTTTTCCGTCAATAAAAGAGTATCCAGTATTGATAGCGGATTGAATACAAGAGTGCGGAGTGTCTGATTTAGTGCCATATCCGATCTGCATAGTTTTAAATATTATAAAATAAGTTAAAATTATGGAAAAAGTTACAGTAATAATACCAAGTTATAACAGATTTAAATATTTAATACACAATTTACATTTTATAAAGAATCAAACTTATTCTAATTTAGAAATTATAATAGTGAATGATTGTTCGAGTGAAAAAGAATATTATGATCATAATTGGGAAAAGGAAGGCGTGATTATAATACATTTACCAGAAAGAACTAAAGACAAGTTCGGCTATGGTTGTGTTGGATATGTACGAAATATTGGTATTGATAGAGCATCTGGAAAATATATAGCTTTTTGCGATGATGATGACACTTGGTTACCAAATAAACTTGAATTACAGATTAAGGCAATGATGTCAACTGATTGTAGAATGTCTTGTACAGATGGGTTATATGGACAAGGATTATATAACCCCTCTAATAAGTATAAAAGATATAATGGAGAACATCATTATAAAACTTTACAAAGAAAATATAAGCCTCACGGTGATTTACTAGCAAAAGGATTCCCACGAATATGGACACAAAGATTCATAAAAATTCATAATTGTATTATAAATAGTTCTGTAGTAGTAGAAAAAGATATATTGATTAAAGCAGGAAAGATTCCAAATGATCAGCGTGGTCAGGATTATAAAGCTTGGTTAAATTGTATAAAATATACAAATTGTGTATATATTGATGATATATGTTTCTATTACGATAGTAGCCATGGTTCAGGATCAAACCATTAAGTTATAATTCAGTTCTTATTCGTCATAATATTCTTCCAACATATCATTTAGAAGATCATGATTAAGATCTATTTCAGGATCGGGATCTAATGACGAATCAGGTAATGGTATATCAATATCTTCATTTAATATTTCGAAATCATCTATATCCATCATTTCAGATAAAGCCATTGCAGCATCAAAAGTATTAGGTGTAATAGATCTCTTTGATTTAAGCACAGTTCTTCGTTTGTTTTGGTCTTTTATCTTTTTTTTGAGAGATATCATTCCTTTGTTTCTGATTTTTTTGACTTGTGAGACATAGCGTGGAATAACAGCTGTATTGAGATCTTTTACAATATTTGGGTACTTTTCCGATATAATTTGTTCACAGACTCCTATATTTTCATACCCAGGTACTTTATCAATATGATTCATGGCGATTCTATAAGATATATTTGGGAATGAATATTCTCGTTTAATATAATTTCTCCAACCCTTTGGATCTTTAAAATCATTCATTACACTTGGCTTTTTTGATTTAAAATAAGGTACTATTTTCAATATAAATTTATCAAGAATATTGTCTGGTGCATCGGGATATTTCTCACGAATAAGTTTTAAGCATTCATATTCTGTTTGATACCCTTCATATTGCTTCATATGTAGCTCAGCAATTTCATATAAAAAGATGTTTTTATCGAATCTTTCCTCTAAAAATTCTTTCATTGGATCATCCCATTGGAATAGAAGTGAGCTATCTTGATTTCTTGAATCATCCATACCGCCTCTGCGTTTGCGTTTGCGTGTTTTTTTAGAAGATTCCTTGACAGTGGATTTGCGAGTTTCTATATCAATTAATCTTTTAAGTGTTCTAATTGCACTATCCAGTTTATTTGAATGATTGGGATACTTGTTTTCTATTATGTTTTTACATTTTTCTATAGTATCATAATCTGGATCGGATTCATCTAAATGTTTAATTGCTACAGTATAAGCAAATTGTGGTATTTCAAATTTTTGTTCTATTAAATCATCCCATTCATCAATTTTATTCAAACGATTTCTTTTAGAAGGAGTGTCATATTTGAAATATGGTGACAATTTGGTTTTGAATCTTTCAATACTTTTTATTGAGAACTCTTCAGCTAGGCGCGGATATGACCTTTGTAAATATCTATGGCAATCCTCAAGAGTTTCAAATCCATCTTCTAAATTCATATGTTTATGAATTGTGTCATAAATAGCCATAGGTTTTACAAAACGCTTTTCAACATAAAGATCTAATGTATCTGGTTCGCTTTTTAATGAGTCTGGAGTGGAAGGACGACGTATAAGATTATGAAGGAGTTCATCATCACTATCGATTTCAGAATCGGAGTCTGATAACAAATCAGTTAATTCATTTACAATAGCATCATCAATCTCTTCATCTGATATTTCAGGATTTTCGATAAGACTATCCGGTGTAGGTTCTGTTTCTTGAGGATGATTCTGCCAATTGCGAAATAAATCAAATTCTCTTTCATCTGACCATTGTAGATCTATTAAGTTGTTTGCAGCATTAATAGTATTAGGTGTTGGCGATCTTGTATCAAGTACATCATTTAATTCGTAAACAGCATTTTCAGCCATTGTTTTGGGAATAATAGGTGGTATATCATCATCTGTGTCAGTGCCTCCATATTTGTAATATAATAGCATCGGTTATTATCTTATGAAATATTAAAAATGACATTGTTCCAAGATGATATAAAACTAAATTATGGAGTAACATACACATCAATAATGGTATGGGGTCATGGTATATGTTATACTCAACAAATCTTGCATAGTTTGATGGAAGATATTGATTGCGATATACTAAACATTAAAAAGAAGAAGATAGATGATCTTGAAAAATGTATTGAGATTTGTTATAAATCAGATTTGGAGAAGCGACAACAAGTTTCTCACATAAAGGCTAAGACGGCATACTTGAAGAATGTACCTTCTGTCTATGTACATATACTTATAAAAAACCATGGAGCAAGTTTTATTAAGTATGGAAAAGGAGATAATATAACGATTGCAGATAAAAATATAACTGATTGGAAGTGGAAAATACGGGAAATGTTTAATCCAAAAGGAAGGGTACATAAGAAGCCATTATCATCTGGTATAACTCACAATCATGTAATTCATGTAACAGATGCTCCAGAAGATTGTGTTGATTTATGTTACAGATTACTAAAGAAAAAGCCGGTGGATTTTGAAAACAAAGTGATAAATGGTTATGAAATTCCATGGCATTTGCCAGAGAGGAGTATGTATTGCAAAATATTAGATATATCTGAAATAAGAGTAAATATTGTAGGAAAAGGCATTATAAAGATTGAATGTAGTCCGCATTATGAATATGTATTAGGGAAAAAAGAGAATTATACGAAATATTATAGTAAATATTGTGGAGAACAATTACAAGATAATCATACAACAAAAAAATTTGATAATTTGATAAAGAGTTTTGATTTTTTGGGATACAATATGGAAGATAGGCGATTAATTATAGTAAATAGCAAATATGTTGTAATGGATGGTGTACATAGACTTGCAATACTAAAGATGAATGATATAGATAAAATAAAGGTATTGGTCTATGATTAAGTAATAGATGGAGTATATTCCGGTTGAGTTAGTAATAAAGATTTATACTTATTGTTCAGCAAAAGAGTTATGTAGTTGTGATGTGTTATCAAGAAAGTGGAATAATTTTTCAAAAGAAAATTCGTATATATGGAGAAATTGTAGACAATGGTCATTGAGATTTTGGGATAATGCTGAGGCTCGAAATCCGAAATTATCGAAACCATTAAAAAGTTATCGTAAAGAGGTATTTAGACTATTACACTATGAAGAGATGATAGCCCCATATAAGATAAGTATAGAGGAATATATTTTGATGTGGAAATATTTTGATACTATTAAAAATTAACATTTGAAAGATCCGAATTATTATCTTCGGGTTGGCTTTCGGAAGGCGCATCATCGTCATCGTCTTCGAGTTTTTTATTACAGTCATCACAGCAAATAACTATATGAATATCATCATGTTTAGTCCGAAGGATACTATATAATTCGTGTAGGTTTTTTTGTGGGAAATGTTCGTCCAAAATTTTATCAAGTATTTTACACACCGGTTCTCCTACGTGAGCAGAAGTAAGTCTTCTAACCTCTTTTTTACAATGTGGGCAGACCCATTCGCCTGTAGTCTTTCTCCTACATTCCCTTTTTAGTTTTGTGATTGTTCGGTTATTTTTAAGGCGTTTTTGATTTAATTCACGCAGAGCATTCTTCATTTCCCATCGTGTAATTTGTTCTCTACCTTTTTTAGCAGTATTTTCATCATATTGTCTATTTAGTTCTTTCCCAATTAGGGCAAATTTACTTTGTAAAATACTTTCTCTTGTATTTGTGCAGAGTTCATACATATTTAGTTTTATTTTACTAAATATATGTTTTTAAGGATTTAATACGTAAATTAATTTATATTAAAGAGTTTTTTTCTTTCTTCAAAAGATTTTTCAATATCACTAATGCTTTCCATTTGATCTCCTAAGGTTGGTTGAAATATGAACCACCGATCATTCCTTTGAAGTTTAAACCAATTCGTGTCAATAGCCCATGTTTTAATGTTTGGTGAACCGGTTATTTCAACAGAATTTTTCATGTTCCAATATGATTCAGTAAAGATTTCAATTAGTTTTTCGTAATAGTGATAATTAACTATGTAGCCAGATGTTTGTAGAACTCTTGTAGCTCTTGACAAATGTTTTAAATGAGATAAATGACCAGTGAGTTTTCTTAGTTTCGTAGGTTTACCGGAAATCATTAATACATCAAACTTATCTTCCAAAAACTCTAATGTTTTTGATAATAATGTTATAGGTGTGTCTGTTTTTCGTTTGAATATAAGGTCATCTTCTACAATAAGAACATTTTTCCATTTATATTTTTTGGCGGTTTGTAACGCCTTGATATGAGACATTGCGCATCCGATGGCACCGGTAGTATGTAATACAGCATTAATTCTCATAATGTTATTAGAAAGGTGTATAATTTGTTGAAGCTCTTCCTCTATATGTTTTTTTCTATCTTCTCTATATTCTAGATTAATATAGAGGATGCCATCAATTTGAGAATTCCGAGTGTTCATAATTATAAGAGAAATATTAAATTAACAGTTTGGATAGAATTTTACTGGTTATTATAATGTCAGACAAGGGATATCTGGTACATAGAATAATAAGAGATCATTTTCAGAGAGAAGACAATAGTTTAAGAAAGTTAGAATATAGTAAACAATTTAATAGATATTTTTTTTATATTTACTCAAAAGAGGAGATACCATATGTGTTATGTAATACTCCGGTTGAAATAGATGAAGTAATAGAATTATTACTATCCGTATCAGCATATTTATTAGAAATTTATGGATATTCGCCAATATGTAAAGATTCATGGAAAACAATGGGAAGAGAATGGAAGTATTATAAGACAATAGATGCATTAACTTTAGCAAAAGATGATGTGTTATTGAATAAAGAGTTTCCCGTATTGGAGAATGTACCTTTTCAACATCCTCGTGTAGAAATACCGTTTAGAAACTGGGACTTCTCCCTTTATAACGATATTGCGCGGGTGCTTTTTTGATATCAATCTTTAAGTTGTTTAGAATGTCGTCAAATTTGTTGAGATCTTCTAATACAATATTTGTAATGAAATCCTGTATCAAATCATCGTCTGTTTCAATAAAGTCTCTAATAAAAAGTTCGTTTTCTAATTCAAATTGTCTTGAATCTAAAATAAGATGATAACCGTAATCACTCTTTGATATTGGAGAATATTTTCCGACATTATAGGCTTTATTCCATTCTTGTATATTTTTAGGAATGAGAGCTTGTTTTTTTTGTAACTTTTCAATTGTTATTGTAGATGGTTTTGGTTTACAGATTATTCTTGGACTAATAATATTGCCATTAACATTAAACCATTCAATGTTTTTAGCGAGACATTTATAGATACCAAGTACTTTTCCACATGATGTGTTGCTTCCAACTTGAAGAGAATCAATTCTTTGATAAGTGCCATTCATCATTCTGACACGTGTTTTACCGGGAAGACAGTTATTTCTTTCTCCTAATTCATATTTAGGAAGAATATTGCCTATATTATTTGATCCAAGACTTTGTAAAATGATTGATGCAATTTTACACTGTACTTCTTGTTCTTTAACTTCTTCATAGTCTTTAAATGTAATATTACCAGATTTGATAATATTGTTAGAGGTAACAAGACACATAAGTGTATCAGTAGTCTTGATTTGTGTATTTTTTCCAAGATTAAGATCTGCAACGTGTTGCCATTTGTTATTACTAATTAAAAGATGATCACCGGTAACATAGGTGTTTCTACCTAATTGAACAACTTCTGCATCAGGAGTTAATAAACTAATGAATCCAGTAACAGTACCACCTCCAGCTATTTTGTCTCCTAAAGAAATATCTTTGATTTTAGTTTTATTACCATTTGGTTTGTCAATAAGAGTATATGGTGTGAAGCAACAATATGCTCTTTTTTCAGCAGATTTTTGTATTAGGTTTACCATAACTATAAGTGCAAACATTATAATGGCAATAGGGGCTGCGAATATGAACTTGATAGTGATTAGAATAGCAAGAAGATTAATAACTGAGAGCATTCTTTGAAATCGTGCAATTGTTATAGCAATAGTATTGATTTGAGCAATTAAGTAGTAATAAATTGACCAAACAACCGCATTTATTTTGAAAAAAACATTCTGGATAGAATGTGAGGTATAGACCATGATATTGACGAGACGTTCGTAAAGAATATTAATGGCACCAAAGACTCCACCAATATCTTCTTTAATATTTTCAGATTCTTTCTGGGTTTTGATAGTTTGTTCAATAGTTCGTTGAGCTTCTCTTACCGTTTTTGCGGCAGAAGAATTAAGTTTTTTTTTGGCATATTCACTTACCATGGGATGGGTTTTTTTTTGTAAACAATAATTGAAATTTTGAGCAACTGATTCTTTTGGATTTACATAATTTGCAAATGGAAGTGCCAGAATGTTACATCTATATTTTTCCCAGTCTTTTTTCCATATTTCCTTCATATAATATCCAAAAACAGATAGTGTTATCAGACTACATGCTATTGTAAATGCTGTGACTTGTAATATACCGAATGGAACTCTAGTACCAACAACGGTTTTTGTTGATTCACTCATATCTTTTGTAAATAAATTTTTATTTTACCAGAACTTCTCTCCACTTTTCATAAATTATCGGAGATAACCTCAAACAGTGTAGTTCACTCCATTCAAGTATTGTTTTAGAGAGTTTTTCATCATCGGTTTCACTATGTATTATATTATAGAAATCATCTTCTTTGTCTACACCCCCAACCCTGGTAGATATATCAAGTGGATGAATAATAAAACTAACCATTTTATTAAGTAATACTGATGGAGTTATATGGGAGCTTGTTGTCAAAAATACAAATTTAACACGATGCTCTGCCATACGATCTTCTAAAAAGTGTACAAAACTTTCAGTAAGAGTTTCATTCTGTTGATGAATAATAACAACTTTAGGTCTTCTATTATTGTTTTCTGTAACAACCGCTTGTTGATGGCAGAAAGATTTTATAGTTTGAACCAGGAGAGATTCACTATGATTATCAAGAATATGAATTTCAAGTATAAAACTTTTATTGATATAATGTGGTGATATTATTTCGTGCGCAACCTTTCGAACATCATTTTCATGTGGACCACATAGATGAAAATGTGGGAATACTCCGTCTTTAACCATAGAAGATATTGTATTGACAAAATTCTTACGTGAAATAGTAGAACTTACCATTATCAGTAATAATTCAGGATACCTTATCTATTTTTATAGTGCGTTATAAAGAGTTGACTTAATTATAATGGAATAATACAATGGTATTCAATTTACGTCGAATATGGCTAACATTTCTTGTATTTAGTGTTCCAGCAAGTAGTGCTCAAATAGCACCTATTAAACTAATACACGATTTAACAAAAGATAGTAATAATAGTAAACCAACTGGTATATTTTCAAATATAACTGAATACTTCAGTAATCAAACAAATACGTCAGCTATTCGAAATTCCACAATCAATTTTGTAAAAAAGACAAGTTCCCTGGTAACCCTTACAATAATACAATTATGTGCAATGTCCCCAGCATCCTGTAATCAAATTATTAATGATTTTTTTGGAAAAGTAACAAATGTACCAGTAAAAAGCGAGAAGCATAGTTTCTTTGAGATTTATGCCGATGGTAGTCCAGATGGAACGACTTGGAATGATGTTATCGGAAATAAAGATTCTGTAAATGATATAAGACGGTTGTTAAGTCTTTCTTTATCAAGAGATACGATAGAAAAGGCAAGAAGAGCTGGTGTATCAGTTCCAAGAAATATTCTTCTTATAGGTCCACCAGGAACAGGAAAGACTTTAATGGCAAGAGCTGCAGCAAATGAAATGAAGATACCCCTATTTGTAGTATCAGCTTCAGAAATAGTAAAGGGTAAATATGCAGGAATAGGTGTTGAGCGAGTAAAAACATTATTTAGTACTGCTCGTAAAAGGGCACTTAAAAACAAGAATCGTATGACTATGATTTTTATAGATGAATTAGACTCTTGTGGACGTAGTAGAGGTGGAAGTGATTCATCTGTTTCAATTGATCACGATAATACTCTAAATCAATTATTAGTCGAATTAGATGGATTTAAATCAAGAGATGAATCTGAACCCTTAATCATAGTTTTTGGAGCAACAAATAGGAAAGATATTCTTGATTCGGCACTATTGCGTAAAGGGCGCTTTGACAATATAGTTCATTTAAGACGACCAGATTTAAATGATCGCACAAGCCTTTATAAATATTATGTTAACAAACAAAGAATGAATGGTCGTTCAAGAGAGATATCTATAAAAAATGGAAAAAGAAACGATATTATTTTTCAAGCATTAAATGAAAAAGCAATTGATGATGATAAGAACATAACAACTTTAAAAGTTGTTACTCCACTAAGATTTGCTGGCAATAAGATTCAAGCAACTTTGTTTTCAAATAGGACGGCACGTGTTAAAGCTAAAGAAATATCACGATTAGTTAGAAAAGCAAAAAAAGTTACAAATGAAACAAGTGAGTTTATTTATGATATACATTACAATGGTTCTCTTGAAAATGATGATGTAAATTTTATTGAAAGATTAGCACAATTATCCGATGGATTAGTTGGAGCAGATATAAATGCAATTGTGAATGAAGCTGCGCTAAAAGCAATGGATGAAGGTCGTATATTTGCTATTGAAGAAGATTACTTGAATGTCATAGAAAATACAATTCTTGGCAAACCAATTTTAAATTTGGATTATAAACCAGATTGGCGTATAGCAATTCATGAAGCAGGACATATATTAGCCTCATTTGTATTAGAGAATATTGATTTTGCAACAAGAGCAAGTATAATACCCAGATCTGGAGGTTCTTTAGGAGTAACAATGTTTAGTATTGGAGATATTAAAAATCTAAGAGCAACTGAACTTCGCGATCGTTTAGTAATGATCTTATCTGGAAAAGCAGCAGAATCTTATATATTTGATGGTGACTCTTCTACGGGTGCTTCTGATGATGTAAATAGGGCATTAATGTTAGCAAAATCAATTGTAAAAAATTTTGCTATGGATGGGGTAAAATATACACTTGATGGAGAAGATTCTAATATGGAAGTTAAAAAGGAACTAATAAATGCGGAGAATAGAGCTTATAATTTAGTTAGAAAATATAATGAGACATTATATACCATTGCTAATGAGCTAATGGTTCATGAGACACTTGATGAAGATTCCTTAAATACATTAGTCGCAAATTTAGATTCTAAAGAACAAAAAAATATAAATAGTCCAAAAGAGATTATTATGAATATTATGAGTGATTTCCGTAAAATAAGAGATAAAAATGTGAATACAGATATCGTAAAAACAAGAGCAGATAGAAGGAAACAAGCTGCCGTGTTTTTGTTAATATTAATTTTACCAAGTTTTTATAAAAATGATTGAGATATCATTTTGAATATGGATATACAAGATATGAGCTATATCATTTTAAATTGTGTTAAAGAAAAGGGCAAGTTAAGAGTAAAATTTCACTCATATGTAGACGAACAAGGAAAGAGGTATCAACACGTTTATAATAATAACCTTAATTGTAGATTTCCAAAAGATATAAGAGAAGAAGGCAGATATTATCGTATTAGTCCATCTGATTTAAAAATCACTTTAAGAGAGAATAGTGCTCCATTTTATAGTGTAAAAGGGAAAAATGTTAAAATCGTGAATGTTTTAGAAACAATTCAAATTTACAAAGTAGAAGAATGTATATGTTGTATGGTTGAAAAACCGAATATAACCCTATTACCCTGTGGTCATCATTGTACATGTCAAAATTGTTATGAAATTATGCGACACAAACAAAACAGTTGTCCTTTATGTCGTATTGTTATAAAGCAAGCTCATATCAATACTACTGTTTAGCGAGGAAGAGAATTAACACACATTGAATAATACAATCTATTAATGAAATAGAGTATAAGTGGTTGTGCGCAAAGGATTAGCGCATTTGATAACGGGATTGGTTTTTTGCTGGTTAATGACATTATTGATGTTATAACTGCTAATGCAAATAAACCAAAAAATATAACTGACAGAATATAAAAATAATCACAGTATTTTCTTTTTAATGGGCTAAATAATCCTTGGACGTTTAGCATTATATAATATACTATTATATAAATTTTTAAGATATATATGAATTAGGAGAGGTTTGTTTTCTTATGCTATTGTTCAATAATGACAGTTCGTATTCATATACATAATCGTTATTATGATCTACTTCTGTAAAGTCAGTGTATACAATATGTTCATTATTGTCATTAAGAATAGTAATACGGTGATTAGATGTATCAATATCATATAGATATGGGATTTGTCCTGTATAAACCTTTGCATTAGGTACAGATCCACTCTTTTTGAAAATTCCATTATGAAGTACATGGTGGTCAAACGTAGATATAATTCCAGAATTATCTACTAAGTATGTGTCTTTGCTATTAAATTTCATTGTACCAGTCACTATAGAACCACCTAATAGTTTATCGCCAATTTTTATATCGACCATATCTTTAAATTTACCATCATCCAATAATACTCTTGTCATCGGACCAAAACAGAATGCCTTCTTTATCTTTTTTCCAGTTTTCTTTGCAGATTTACCAACCGCTTTAGCGCCTTTTTTCAAAGCCTTTCCAACTTGTTTTAAACCTTTACCTGGTTTTTCGACTAATTTAACAGCGGTATCAAGAGTTCCTTGCGCACCTATAAGAACCGGATCTTTAATCATTGCTTCCAAACCTTTCATCATTGACCAAGCAAAGTAAAGAAGAGTGACATATAGGGCTAATAATTTTTGTACCATAGCTTGGATTTTCATCATTAGAAATTGTGCGGTTGAACCCATATTTCCCATTTTTGTCATCACATTGTTGAATGAATCCGTAACATTTTCTTTTAATGCTTTCATAACGCCTCTAATATCTTCTAATGAACTGGACATGTTCATATTTGTAGATTTCATGACTGAAAAAAGATCCTCATACGGTTTAACTACAGGTCCTGTCGCATCTGACACGTTTTTTGATATACATTGGGATAATGTATCCGATGAGTCATATCCAAAAAATTCAGCAAAAGGTAAAATTAATGGACTACATCTATATTTATCCCAGTGTTTTATAACTGTTCTGCGCATTCCTAAGAGTAGTACAAAGAATGTAATCGTAATTAGAATTAATGTATAACCAAATACTTTTGATGTTCCTACAGCCCAAGTTGGTACAAATACATAAGCCATTACTGAAATATAATATTTAAAATATAAATAAGAAAATATGGGACAATTCACACAATTTTACCTGACGAATGATTCAGATTCTACATTTATGCCTAAACAAATTAAAGAATGGTGTATATCTACATATAAATACTATTATTCTATTGATATTGACAACAAAACAAAATTACTTGTAGCAACTACACAGAAACGTATACCTGATACAAGTCAAATGGTTAAAATCATCAAAGGTTTTAGAGAATCATTCCCGAAGTCTAATTTAGGGGTCACAATAACATATTTACCGACACCTTTTAAAAAAATATGGAATGGTATTGATAATTTGACATCAAAACATGTTAATAGTGGATATAGTACTATAAGAAACACAAATAATGAAATAGTTATTTTTAGAAAGGAAGAATCATATAAAGTACTGATTCATGAACTAATTCATGCGTTACATCTACATTGTGTATATGATTCTACAATAAGAGGAGATTATAATGGAAAACCCGATGAAAGTATAGTTGAAACTTGGGCAATAATTGTAAATTGTCTTCGATTTAAAGCATCTACACAAGGACGCCTCAGAATAAGCAAGAAGTCTTCTGATTATGAAAAATTATTTAGGGGTGAAATATTCAAAAAAGAATTAGATTTTTCATTGAAACAGGCTGCTAAATTGTTAAGAGCTCATGAATGTACAATAACAAATGATATAGGTGTTTGTTATAAGACATGGAATAAAATACCCGCTACATTTTATTACTATATTGTTAAAGCCGCATTTTTATGTGATCCAAATAGATTTGTAAATGAGTTTAGTTGGAATAAAATACAAAAATGTAGAACGATACCATTTAATATCATCAACTCATATTTACAACATCCGGTTTTTATAGCTGGTATTAAACAACATTTCAATAAAAAACATAATGATTCTATGAGAATGAGCAAATATGGTGATTATTGGTGATTAGGAGGTTAATATGAAATTTGGAGAACAAACGTTTATAGATTTAATAAACTGTACCATACCTTTTTTAAAAGAGAATATAGTAACTGTATCAGTGTCTTGATTCGCAACATAAATATTAGAACAATTCTTGTCGAATGTAAAATGACGAGGAGTTTCTCCGAGAGTAGAGAAAATCTCAACGATTTCTATATCAAAATTACAACATTTAAATATTGTGATACTATTGTGACCTCTATTTGATACAAGAAGATATGGTTCTGTTTGGTGTAACACAATACCACCACATTTACTTTTTGTACTTGGAAAATTGGGAGGTAAAGTAGATTTGGTATTTTTTACTAATAATTCTGGAATTCTATTCTTTATTAATTCAAATACAGTAACAGTTGAATTTAATTCGTTTACAACATAAATAATATCATCATTTTGTACTATATATCTTGGACCAGAACCAGAAGGAAGATCTACAGATGTAATCAGACATATTTCGGGTTTATCATATATGAACTCAAATATATGAATCTTGTCCATACCAAGATCTGGAACAAATAAATAGGTTTGTTTAGAAACTTCCACAAACAATGCAGAATGATAATGTGGCTCTGACTGTCTGTTTACAAGATGTTCTTCTAATCCATTCGCCTTATGAAATGCCTTATCTTTAAATATATATATTGGTTCAGACAATAAATAGTCTTGATTATCAATACTATGAATGCTTATAGATGAGTCCCAATAATTAATATTTACTAAATACTTCAAACATGGATCAAATGCTAAAAAACAGCTTGATTTTCCGCCAGAGGTTATAACTTGTTTTATCTCATTTTCAGAAATAGTAGCTATATCCCCCCTATAAATAGATTCAAGACAGAT
>CETI01246212.1_pt1 | contig 17868 bp, 17 predicted proteins | sample 361441 | NCBI WGS metagenome assembly CETI01 (sample SAMEA2622478, study PRJEB7988) | marine metagenome | biome: marine biome (ENVO:00000447); feature: deep chlorophyll maximum layer (ENVO:xxxxxxxx); material: "saline water (ENVO:00002010), including plankton (ENVO:xxxxxxxx)" | depth 90 m | reverse complement strand
CAATGCCCCTTACTTGTTGGTATACATTAATCCAACCTCCCACCCCATAAAACACTTAATCTTCAAACATCCACATGTCATTTGCAAAATTAAAAAAACAATCCAGATCAGGTTCCCTTACTGATAAGTTAATTAAACAAGTTGAGAAACTCAACGACAAGGGTAGCAACGTTGATGATCGTATTTGGAAACCATCCGTTGACAAATCTGGTAATGGTTATGCAATTATTCGTTTCCTTCCAGAACCAGAAGGATGTGAACTTCCTTGGGCAAGAATATACACACATGCATTCCAAGGGCCTGGTGGTTGGTTTATTGAAAACTCACTTACCACACTAGGACAGAAAGATCCTGTATCAGAACACAATTCACAATTGTGGAATTCTGGATCTGATGCTAATAAGGATATAGCACGTAAGCAAAAGCGTAGACTATCATATTATAGTAATATTTTCATTGTTAGTGATCCTGCTAATCCAGAAAATGAAGGTCGTGTATTCTTGTACAAGTATGGCAAGAAGATTCATGACAAGATTACAGAAGCAATGAAACCTGAGTTCGCAGATGAAACTCCTATTAATCCATTTGATTTCTGGGAAGGTGCAAACTTCAAGTTGAAGATCCGTAGAGTAGAAGGTTATCAGAACTATGATAAGTCAGAGTTCTCTTCACCAAGTGCTCTCTTTGATGATGATGCAAAACTAGAAGAGATCTACAACAAGTTGTATGATCTGAATGAGTTTACTGCACCAGATAAGTTCAAGACTTATGATGCACTTAAGACTCGTCTTGAGAATGTTCTTGGTTTAAATCAACCAGTGAGAAGTCCTGTTCTTGATGAAGAACTAGGTGGTGAGGACAATGATCGTGGTAGTTTCGTTGAACCTACTACACCAGCTCGTACTCCTGAACCAGTAGCATCTACATCATCCGATGAGGACGATGAATCTCTTAGTTACTTTGCTAAGTTAGTTAATTCCTAGTATAAGAAAGGAGTACAAAAGATCTCTACTTAGAAAGAGTGCCTTTCTTTTTAGATGTTAATTATGGTGAAAAAACCCCCTCTTCCGTCCAGGTCAGAGGGGGTTTTTTTATACTCCAGATTCGTTTGGATTATATGTTGACTTTGTTATCTTATCAATGTAATCTGATGACTTGTCATATAGCATAAGATTTCTCATATCTGTAACGAAGACAGATAAGTAATCTGCTTTTAGTATTTTAATTTTTCTTTTCTCTTCATTCACTTCTCTTTCATATTGATAGTTACTAACAGGTGCTGTTGGTGTAACTGTTAATATTGTATTTGTAGCATCTTTATATTTAATTGTGAATGTTTCATCTACAGTTAATCCTTTTTCTAATACAATTCTACCATAAGTATCTTTTACTTCTGTAGTTTCATAATGGTGAACTCCTTGCATACCTGCTTCAGAACCATACTTATCTAACATGTATTGGTGTAGATCATGGTGATTTAGAGGCCATTGATCTCTTATGTTAGTAATATTGTTTGATATTAATATAACCCAATCCAATTCTGGATCTTCATAGACTCGTTGAGCAAGAGTGTCTGGTCTTTCACCTTCTTTGATTTGATAATATGTGAATGCAGTTGCAGCAGCATCAATATCATCTCTGAGTTTTGCTCTCTTGAATATATTTTTAACATCAATTCTTTCATCACTTCTTTTTTTAGAAGGAAGACGAGAGAGGTATGCTATGTTTGGTAGTTCGTTAAAGTATGCCATTTTAGTAACCTACCGCATCTGGTGAAACTGGATCTAGATCTTCTCGATCCATGAAGTCGAAATAATTATCTGAATAATCAGTATCGAATATTGGTTCGAGTTCTTTGAATCGTAATGCCATTGTTACAGACACTGGTTGACCTTTTTCATATGCTTGCCAACCACTTGTACCAGGAGTATATTCTACTCCACATGAAACTAATGCACATGTCTTGATCTTCATAACAGATATGTTTTCATTCGTGAGTTCGTTCTTATACTTTGAAGTCTTGAATGCTATATCAAAAACGTTTGGTGTATGTAAGAATAGTGATGCACCTCCAGCAGTTCCTTTTTTCTTTTTAACTGCCATACCTTGTTTAAAGAATCGAATAATATTATTGACTTTCTTTGCTTCTTCTCTACTTCTTGGACTTATAATCCAACTGAATGTGAACTCTCTTAGAGTAGGACTTCTAAAGAGTAATTCCATGTTGTCATTTGGAATGACACCGAATCCCCTTGCTAAGATTGATTCTGCTGAAGCACCAAATCCAATCATGTTTAGGACACTTGATCCTATCATGCTATGAGCCATTGCTTGTGCTTGAGATCCACTTGTTTTAATTGCATTAAATATTTCCTTTCCTTCACCAAGAACACCACTAGCAGCATTTTTTACTTGTTGAAATGCTTCTCCAAAATTACCTGACATTACATCTCCTATAGTATCAAATGCACCAGGAATTCCTCTCATGACTGCACCTGCCATTGCAGCAGTAAGAGTATTCATTTGATCTTGATCCCAACTGACATTGTTTGTGTCTTTTAGATCATTGGGCATTGGGAGTTTTACCAATCCAATTGGTTTTTCTATTTTGGATGTGGTTGGAATACCTTTCGTTATTTGATTTGCAAATGATTGAGTATTTTCTGATCCAAAAATTACATTTCTATTGGGTGCTTTGTATGTGAATTGATTTATTTGAATATAGTCTTGTGTATTTCCATAGTCAGCATCTATTGGATATTTTAGATTACGTAGACTGAGTTTTTGTAGTATATTATCTGTTCCTCCAAAGTCACTAGCAAACATTTCTGCATCGAAACCTTCCCAAGGTTTAGTTGTACCTTTCTGTTCTTCTTTTATTTCAGTATCATCTGAGATTTTTTTATTATCTACCCATGCTGGTAATACTGAACCATTTGCAGTTCCACCAGAGTTTTGAAAGGCCTTATTGATGGAATTTAGTATATCATTTTGAACGTTTTCAAAACCTGTTGATGAAATGTTCGGATCCTCTGTACCTAGTACAGTGAATCCTCCATCTTCAAATATAACTCCTCCGACTCCGAATAAACTTTTCTTTTCTAATTTTTGTGAACCACTATTTGCATCATAAAAAAGATTATACGTTCCATCACCGTAGGTTCGTTCTCCTACTTTTTTGTACTTATGTGCATCCAAACCAGACGCAGTATTTGAATCTCCTAAAAGATTTGACATTAAGGACTATCCCAAACTTTTTGTAATTCGACCTTTCGACCATATTTATTAACGAAACTCTCAGTTACCAGTTCTGCAACACTTCCCCATTCATCAGAGTCATTGGGTATAATGAATGTATCTCCCATATTAGTAAAGAAATACCTATGTAATGTTTTCTTTGGTAAAGTAACACTAACTTTATTTATCAAGCCTTTTGCAACTGCTCCACGATAGTTAGGACTTAGGTAGTGTAAGTTCGATGCAAGTATCTTATCTTCTTCATATGCTTGTATAAATGCGAGTGGTCTTCTATCCCAATAAGGATACTTATCTGGGTAAGCAGCAGAGTATGAGAAGTAACATAACTCTCCTATCTTTGGGAATCGTACCTCTGCTACTTCTGAAAGTTCAGAATATAATTCATTAGCATACCAGTCAGCATCAGTTCCACCAGACATTTCTGCTTTTGCTTTAATTCTACCACCAATGGTTGCAGATGTAGCACGAGCAGCATCTCTTTCTTGTCTTTGTTTTAATGTTTTTCTTCCCATTATCTCTTGATACCTAGATCGTATTCAGTCATAATTTTAAATTCATATCCACGGTCTTTACAATATTCTCTTGCTGCTTTCCACTTTGCTTGATTGATTGCCCATGTTCTAACAGAGTATGCCCATGACTTAGTTCTCCTTTTGGGATTTGTGATTGGCATTTTTGTTTCTTTATCTGGTTTAACTTCTACAACCATTGATCGTCGTTTACCATTTGTGTCATTATATTTAAGAAAGAAATCAGGAAAGTAACGATGTACTTTATTATCAAGTGGTGATTTATATGGAATCCAAAATTCTTCAGAGGCCCATTCATTAACACTCTCTGTGATATCACAGTAGTTCATGAATTTTCTTTCCCAAAGTGATCTATAAACTATGTTAGTTGGGTCTCCTCTATACTTTCTGGGATACCTCGGATAATATTTACCACTTTTGGACATACATATATTAGTATAACTATAAAATCTATTTAGATGTCTGTCGATACGGAATCACTATATTTGAATATGTCGGACGCAAGTTCGATCCTTTCTAAACTTGCAATCTCAAGTCAGTTTAAGGTTTCATTGGATCTTGTTCGTAGATCTCCTACGGGTAATGATTTGGATTTACTTGAATACTTAACTAATTGTGGTCTCTTCTTAGATGTTAAATCTACAGATGAGAAGTATGATTTCTTATGCTCTGATGCAAGTCTTCCTCAAACTAACTTTGATATTGTAGAAGAGTATGGAGCCCGTCAGGGAATGATTGAGAAGATGGCTGCAAGAAGAGTATATACTGAATTTGATTTAACTTTCTATGTGGATAATCAATATAATATTTTAAGACTATTTGAGGAGTGGATGAATTATATTAATCCAATATACAATGAGAGTAATGGTAGATATGATGGAAGAATTGTTGGACAATTGAATCAATATAGAGAACGGAATTCATATGCAAGGATGAGATATCCTGATGAGTATAAGAGAGTCTTATCAATTACTAAATTTGAAAGAGATCTTGTACAGAGTCCAAATGCGAAGAGCAATAAGAGATTCACCAATCAACCTATGTTAACGTATAGGTTTATTGATGCTTTCCCAATTACTCTTAACTCTGTTCCATTAACATATGAAGGTAGTACAATCACTCAAGTGTCAGTAACTTTTAGTTATCTACGACACACTGTTGAAAAACATGGAGAGGTTAGACTTACCATCTAAATAATCATACTGAGGTGCTACAAACATTATGCCTTTACCAAAAATTACTACTCCAACCTATGAGTTGGTATTACCTTCTTCTGGGAAGAAGATAAAATATCGTCCATTTCTTGTACGAGAAGAGAAGATACTAATTCTTGCAATGGAAAGTGGAGATCAGAAACAAATTACTGATGCCATTAAAACAACTTTAAAATCTTGTATTACCACAAGGGGAATTAAAGTTGATGACCTACCAACATTTGATATTGAATATATCTTTCTGAATATTCGAGGAAAGTCAGTTGGAGAAGCAATTGATTTAGTTGTGACATGTCCCGATGATGAAGAAACTCAAGTCGAAGTCAAAATTTATATTGATGAGATAAAGGTTGATAAACCAAAGGAGCATAGTCGTGATATTAAATTGGATGATACGTTGACATTAAGAATGAAGTATCCTTCTCTTAATGAATTTGTTAAGACTAATTTTGATTTTGGTGGAGAAGATGCTGCACAAATTGAACAGTCATTTGAAATCATTTCATCATGTATTGATGTAGTTTATAATGAAGAAGAGTCTTGGGCAGCTGATGACTGTACTAAAAAAGAATTGACGCAGTGGATGGAAGGATTAAACTCTGGTCAATTTAAGCAGATTGAGTCTTTCTTTGAGACGATGCCTAAGTTATCTCATACAATCAAAGTAAAAAATCCAAACACAAAAGTTGAAAGTGACGTGACGTTGGAGGGTCTAACGAGTTTTTTCGTTTAATTATGGCTCATATTGATCTTGAGTCATATTATAAACTTAACTTTTCGTTGATGCAACACCATAAATACTCACTAACTGAGATTGAAAACATGATGCCGTGGGAACGAGAAGTATATCTCGGTCTTTTAAATCAATACATTGAAGAGGAAAATTTAAAAGCACAACAGGCAAATAGGTAGATGGCAATTTCTCCATTCTTTAAACCAACAAAAGTAATTAGACCTGCAGGAGGAGGTTTGATTAGTGCTGCAAAGAATAATATTAGATCATTACAGACTAAAACGCAGAACATATCAGAACCTAGAAGTGATAATAAGTCTCAGAAGTTTGGAGCAGCATATACAAATTTCTTTGGTTCTAAGAAGACAGTAAAGATACTACAAAAAAATCTAACAGCAATTAAGAAATCTCTTGCTTCAACCTTTGAGATTGCTATTGCATTGAGAAAGGCAATTGCTCAAACAGCAAAAGGTTTTGGTGGTGGAGGTAAGAAGGGTGGATTGTTTGGTGGACTTGGTGGTATATTAGGTATTGGTGGTGGTTTGATTGGATTAATTGGTGGACTTGCTAGTATACTTACAAATCCGTGGGTGTTAGGGATACTTGGTGCAGGTTCGTTGCTTGCAGCTATTAAATTGGTAACGGGTAACGGTCAAGTTGAAAGATTTTTGAGACAGTTTATTAAAGATTCATTAGCAGAGTCATTATATCCAGGAATTAATGACAATCCAAACACAAATGAACTGCAAATGGATCAAACTATAGATGAACTTGGTTCTTCGGATGCACTTGCTGTTTTTAAAGCAAGATTGGCAGCGTTAAAAGAAGAACGAGGATTTGGTAAGTGGAATTGGTTTAGTGATAGTAATAAAGAAATCAGAGATTTGAAGTACAAAATTGGTGCAATGGAAACGGCAGGTGTGAAACCTGGTGAGATGTCTGGTAGTAAATTTGAAAATAATGTTTCTAATTTTGGAACAAAGGTAGAAAATAGGGCGAATTTGGAGAAGGAATTTAAAACTAAAAGAGATGAAGCAGGACAGAAAGTATTAGATGATAGAATGTCTGCTATGCCAGAAGATCTTAAGGATATGATCTTTAATGATCCCACTAATCCCAGATTAAAAGCATATAATGCTGAAACTACTAGACAGTATGATGCAGTACAACAGGCAATCAGAGATGATTACTTACCTAAAATTACAAATACAGAAGTACAAAATAAAAATAAAGTTAAGGAAGTATCTTCACTTAATAAAAATAATAATGAGATGGGTGGTAAGATAATTCCATATGAGATTGGGAATAAATCTGGTGCTGTTAATAGTGGTCAAACTTTAAAAAATACTAATGGAGATACTACTACTAGTTCTGACATTGCTTGGTTTAATTCTAGAAACACTGATATGTATGGGTGCTTTAAAACAGCAGCAGAATGTAATATAACAGTATGAAGTTAAAAATAAAACCTACTAAGAATACTGTTGCTCTTAGAAAATTAAAGTTTAGGAAGGAGAGTGACTTTAATAAGTTCTTAAAGATAGTATCTAAGAATACTAAGGAGTTGCAAAGAATTAAGTTACCATCAAAGAGTGATGTAAAAAAGAAAAGTGGATTTAATTTATTGCCATTACTTGCATTGGGGGCTTTGATTGCTGCTCTTCTCAATAAAGGTAAAGGTAGTGGAGATGGTGATGGTGTTAGTGGAGGTGATGGTACTATTAGTGGTGGTGATAAAATTGATTCTACTTCTAATGTTTTAAGGAAAAGGACAATGAATAATACTAAAAATGATAAAAAGAATAGAAGGAAAATTGATCTTAGGAGAAAGAGTAGAAGAAAGAAAAGATTACTTAAAAGGATTAGAAATAAAAGAAAGATTGATCTTAAAAATAAGAGGAAAACGAATACCAAAACAAAAACTAAAACAAAAATAGAAACTAAAACTAAAACTAAAACTAAAATTAAGGTTGGAAAGAATGATATAAAAAACCAACTAAAGCAAAAAAGAAAACTTCAAAAGATAGCAAGAGAGACGTTGAGAGCATCAAAAGTGCTTGGTGCTGCAGCTAAAAGTCCTCAAGCTCTTGCTGGAGCATTGATTGTTAATGATATTATGAACAATCCAGTGGCTGATGGTACTATGGATGCTCATCTTGCTTATGAAAAGCAATTACAAAAAGAGAAGTTCAAAACAGAAGCAAATAAACAAAAGGATCTTATTAATAAAGAGATAGATCAGTTGATATATACTAGATCACAACTTGATGTTAGTGATCGTAGAACTTATCAACACTTGACTGCCAAGATTGAAGGACTATTGGTTAAGTCTGCAGCAATTACACCAAAGGCTATAGAACAACAATACATTAAAAAATCATCTGAAAATCCAGTTATATTATATCCAATAGGTTCACAAAATACTCAACCAATAATTAATGCACCAACTTCTAATCAACAATCCCAGTCACAATCGCAAGCAGGTAATGATGTAGTTGGTGGTCAATCTGATGTAGTAAATATATCAGAACTATTATTACTCAATAAACTCTCTCACTAATGGCAGAAGCACTATCGGCACTAAAATATCATTATCTGATGCTCGAATCCGTAGATGGATCAAAGAGAGTTGACTTGACTAATGCTGTTCAATCTACAGATTACTTTGAAGATATCTTAGAACCAACTGTAAGTATGACCCTACAGATAATGACGAACCTAAATCTCGTCAGTGAGTTGCCGATACGTGGTGGCGAGAGAGTCGCAATGAGTTATGAAACAGCATCAGGAACATTCACTTTTGGAACTGAAGATGGTGAGGGAGATGATGATGATTCATTGTATGTTTATAAGGTAAGTAATTTATCTGCACAAGGACAATCAGAAACTTTTACTTTAAATTTAGTTTCAAAAGCATTTATTTCAAATGAAACTGTAAGATGTTATAAAAAATATTCTGAGGATAATACAATTGATACTCATGTTAAAAGTATTCTCACGGATCAATTGAAAATTTCTGATGATAATATATCTGAAATAGAAAAGACTAGTAATAGATTTGGATTCTATGGGAATAGTAAGAAACCATTTCACATATTTCAATGGTTATCACCAAAGGCTTTGTCTGCGAGTGGAGTCAAGGGAACATCTGGTGAGGATGGAACTAAGAATGGAAAGGCAAAAGGAACTGCAGGATTTTTATTTTTTGAAAACAAAGATGGTTTTAATTTTAGAAGTATTGATAAGATGGTTGTTGATACTACAACAAAGGATGTTGGTTCCAATAAAAAGAAAAATAAGAAAGTAACCAAATACTTCTGGACATCATTGGGTTCTGTAGAACATAATAAATTAGAGAATAATCTTAGGATTCTTAAATGGAAACTAGATAAGAATATTGATTTGAGAAAGGCATTGACAATTGGAATGTATTCCAATCGAAGTGTATTTTATAATACAAGAACTCAGAGAGTGTCTGTATATGATTATAATCTGAAAGAGGAACTCTCAACTAAGTTGGGTGGAAATGATTTGTCAGTTCCAATTGATAATATGTCTAGACAAGTTGTAAGGACTTCTGATCATGGTGTTACAAGTTTGGATGTAACTAAAACTTCTGGAAGAGATGAAGCAGATATGGCAAAATCATTTTCTAGATATAACTTATTGTTTACACAGTCACTAAATATTCTTGTACCGTGTAATATAAACCTTAAGGTAGGTGATATTATTGCATGTGATTTCCCTGCTTTAAAGCAAGGGCAATCAACTGAAGTAGATCATGAAGCAAGTGGAAAGTATCTCATTAAAGAGTTACGTCATCACTTTGCTATCAGTCAGAGCACTACCTCACTTAAGTTAATTAGAGATTCCTATGGATTCTCTTCACCCGAAAAAAGTTAGGAGAAATTATGTCAGAAATCAAACACGATTTAGAACACGAAGTTTACTTAGATCCAAAGGATCATAAGGAACATGTCAATCATGGAATGTTGGAGTACACCGAAGCAGATCTGAAAGATGTTCATGCAGATTATGATAAGTATCACAAGGATGATGTGGTAGATAAGAATGATGGTGCAATCAATGACTATCATACAAGACATCAAGATCAACATCTTGAAGTGTATTGTGACAACCATCCAGATGCCTTTGAGTGTAGAGTATACGACGAATGATAGACGAATCATTATTTAAATCTAATCAACTCGGAAGAGATGGGTTTACTTGGTGGATTGGCCGAGTAGCCCATCCTGGTGTTTGGAAAGACCAATCTTTAGCAATGGCTCAGAATGGAGATGGAAGTCAAAGAGTTAAGGTTAGAATTATTGGATATCATCCTTGGGATAATTCATTGACTGAATCTGAACTCCCTTGGGCTACTATTATGAATGACCCAATTGTTGGTGGAGGAACTGGAGGAAGAGGTGAGACTCACGCATTGGTCGGTGGAGAAACCGCAGTTGGTTTTTTCATGGATGGGGAAGAAGCACAACAACCAGTGATCATGGGATTACTTGATCGTCCTGCTGCAGTGACTACAAGTATTAAAGAAGATGATCTTATAGCAAACGATAGTAATAATTTTGAAGTATGGACAGGTCATCCAGAAAATAAAGTTCCAGCAACCAAGATTGATGGAAAGTATACTCAAGAGAATCAATCTGGAACTAACATGATTAGTAAGGATGGTGCATTGGGTGGAAGTGATGCAGCAAGAGCATTCGAGTCGAAGACGACAAGATATACTGCACTGGATGATCCATGCAGAAAGAATTCAGTTGGTAGAATAACTTTAGCACTTCAGAATTTCATTGCATATACACAAATTCTTGAGCAAAATGCTGGTAAATGGGTAAATCCAATTACTAATGAAGTTGTTAATATGAAGTATCAACTTGAAAAGATTAAAAACCAAGTTGGTGCTATTTTAAAAGATATTATAAATCAAGTTAAGAAAAAAGTTCTTGGTAAATTAAATTGGCTTTTTGGTAAATTTTTAGGATTATTTAAAGCATCCCCTGCAGGAGTAATATCATTCTTCCAAGATGCATTATTGCAGAAGGGAATAAAAGGTATCATGGGACTCCTTTATTGTGTCTTTAAAAAAGTGATTGGTAATATTGGAACCTTCATTTCTAATATGTTCCAAAATTTACTTGGAAGATTGGTTAATGGTCCACTTTGTGCAGCAGAACAATTCGTTTCAGGTCTTCTTGCAAAAGTTTTTGATAAAATTGAGGGTTTGTTGGATCCAATTTTAAAGGGAGTTCAATGGTTAACTGGTGGATTGGCTAAAGTCACAGGTCTTCTTAGAAATGCTGGTAGTTTAGCACAAGCAATTTATAGTTTCATTGGATGTGATGAGTTTAAATGTACAAAACCATCTCAATGGATATCTTCTGTTAATGGTGCAATTCCGAAACCACCAGACAATTGGCAGAAACAAGTCGAGAATATGAATGTCTTTACTGGTATTAGTGAGAGTCTTAAGAATACAGGAAAGGAACTTAGTGATGCAATCTCTGGTATTGGGGGAGAGGATGAGGAAACTGTATTGAATAAAGAATATAATGGAACTCCTGTTAAGGATCTTCTTTCTAGTGTTGATACCTTGACTGGAGGAGATTCTTCTGCTAAACTAGATAAAGGTCTTGGTTCAATTGAATCTGCTGTTGCTACTATTACATTATTTGGTGGAAAGAATTCTATCTTTGATGCATGTAACAAGAGAAATGATAATCCTACTGATCAAGATGATATCTCTCCTGCATATCCTGGATATGTTTATCCTAAATGCATTCCACCTAAAGTGGAAGTTACTGGAGAGGGAACTGGTGCAGAGTTAAAAATTATTGTTGGAAATGATAGTAGAATATTCTCTATTGAAGTTTTGAATGGAGGTAGTGGATATACTGATAACGTTTCCATTGCAATAATTGATAATACTGGTCATGGTAGTGGTGTAAATGCAAGAGCAATTGTAGATGACAATGGTGCCATTAGTCAGGTTGTTCTTTTGGATCGTGGTTATGGATACTGTAGTGATACTGTCGGTCTTACTACGAGTGTTGTTGGAATTGTGACAAGTATCTATGTTGTTAGACCAGGTATAGGTTATACTGGTGGCGATACAATTGGTATTGGTAATAGCAATTTCCCAATTACTATAACTCCAGGTGGATCTATTGTTGATGTCAGAGTTCCATTTGTTCCAGATCAGTTCGGAACTGCTCCAGGTATCAAAATAAATAGTGATACTGGATACGGAGCAGAATTTGTTCCAGTGATGTCATATAAAGATCTTTCTATTACTGACGATGGTGCAGAGGCTAGAAGGAAGAAACCATTGATTGGTATCACCAGTGTAATTGATTGTCCATAGGAGGTAAAGTATGACAAGTTCTGCAGGTATTAGTACTGATAAAATCCAAGAAGGAGAAAAAACTTTTTTAAAAGGGTTAAGTGAGGAGAAATTGAAAGAAATAGTAGCAGATGCTGCCAAGGAAATCTTTGCTGATTATTATCGTAGAGGATATCCTGGATTTGAGATAACTTCTGGTGGTGATACTACTGCTCATGGAGTAGCAGAGTATTGTATGACTACAGATACTATTCAAGGTTTGCATTTTTATAAGCAAGGAAATATGAAGATGCGATCAAATAAATCAATGGAATTCTATACGGGAGAAAGTGAAGATGTAACAGATGGAAGTCTTTCATTCAAAATACATACCGATGGTGGTAATATTGTGATTGAAGCAAACGGTGGTGGTGATATTACTTTAAGAGGTCGTAACATTACTCTTCAAGCAGGAGATAAAGAAGATGCAGGTCAAATTAAACTTATGAATACTGGGCAAATGGTATTTGACTCTGGGGAAAAACTGCATGTGGAAGCTGGTGGAGATATAGACATTCTATCAGCTACTAATACTTCTATATTTGGTAATAGTGCTTGTGATTTACATTGTAGATCTGCACCTGTTACAACTTCTTCTGGTGCAGATAACCCCCTTGCAGGTGGTTTGATGGATAAGATTATGTTATTTACAGAGAAGTGGAATAAGTTCTTTGGTCCCTTCTAATAGTAGATAATTATTATGTCAATAAGACAGGCAGAGTTACAGACTGGCGCACTTCATGTAGGAACACCAGATCTTTCAAAATTAAGTCTTCCAAATGTTCTACCCACAGGGACATTAACATGTCCTGGACTGACTATTTTTGGTTTTAGTTTACCTGGAGTTCCACGAGCAGCAGTTAGTATTGGCCCACCAGCATCAATACCAGGATTATCATTACCATTTTCCCTTGAGGTTATTGGTGTATCTAATTTTATGGGTGCTACTAATCAACTTGGATTGTATACGTGTACTGGAGCATCATTCTTTAATGGAGCACATACTGTAACAGGTTTCCATAAAGTAACTGGTGCTGCAAAGTTTACTGGTGCAGCTACTTTTACTGGGTTTACATTTGCTGTTGGTAAATTCATTGCACCAAACGCAACTATCAATAAACAGAGATGGAAAGGATTTGATATAGAGCACCCTAATAAGAAAGGACATCGACTAAGACATATCTGTGTAGAAGGTCCAGAGGCAGCAATATACGTGAGAGGAAAGGTAAAGGATAGTGAAACTATAGAACTTCCAGAGTATTGGGATGGGTTGGTTGATTATGATAGCATCACAGTATCTTTGACTCCTGTAGGAAAGACACAACATCCATATGTGAAGTCTGTAGATAAAGATAAGATAACTATTAGTAATAGAAGAGGAGATGAGTGTTTGCCATCATGCTATTATGAAGTATGGGCTTCTAGAATTGATGGAGAACCTTTGGTTGTTGAGTATGAAGGGGAGTCACCAAAAGACTATCCCAAAGATCCTGAACAATTCTCTATTGCTGGATACGATTATGGGAGAGGTGTATCATGACAAGAAGATTAGAGATCATTGCAGCATGTAATGATGAAGTTGCTGAATTAACGGAGCAAATTAAAGCTATCAATGAGTTGCAGTTACCTGAATCGGAAGAGAATATACAACGTCTTCTTCCACCTGCAGCAAAATTTGATAAGACAGTTGCTGATATGACAATACCTGTTAATGCTTTAGTGCAAGAACTAAAAGTTCTTACTGATCTTATTAATCCTAATGTTACAACTGGTTGTGGAAGTTTTGATGGTGATGGTAATGCTATTGGAGAAGATGTAAGTTTTGATGTTGTTCAGGGTGGTAGAAATGACTGTGAAGATCTTACTCACGTTGGTGATACACCATATTCAACAGGTGTATATGGTCCTACTACTGACATGACCACAGGAACAGATCCTACAACAATAATTACAGGAAATTTGGGAAAAGGTATTGATACTAGAATCGGTGCAACTGGAACCTTTCTAGCAATACAGAGTGATTCTGCTGATGATGATGGCAATGCTTGTGAAATTACGAGTGGTGATCCATATGATACTTTATATCCTGGATTTGTGAATACTACTTATGCAGCAAGAAGAACTGCATTACTTGGTTTAATAAGTGCGGAGAGAACCAAGAGAGATAACTATATGAATTCTTCAATTACTCTTATAAAAGCAGAACTTCTAAAGGAATACGTTGAGAGATGGGCATCTATTGCTGGAATAGATGCGTTAGAGAAGAGAAAGGTTATAGTGGAAGGAATTAAAATCCTTGCTGAAGATCCTAATAATGAAAGTTATTTTGCTTGACAGAATGATTTTTCTTTGTTATTATAGTTCAATAGTGTAGGTTTCTTATGGAGATTCGTAGAGATCAACTCAGAGAATTGCAGGATCTTCAGGATGATATGGCAGCATATTTTACTGATGAGAATCTTGTAAGTGGAGAAACCTATTGGACATGTGTAGAAGCTCTTGCTACTACTAAACTTGCTGAGTTAAGAGGAGAAATAATCTTTAGTGATGAATGAATAAATAACTTTTAGGTTTCATAAAAGAATTTAAGTGGCAATATTCCATACATACATTGATGATTCTACTCCTGGTGGAGAGGATGCTGTTGCTGGTATAGGTAGTGACACTCTTTATGGTGTATTCGCTAGTCAAGATTTTAAAGTTAGTGGAATAAGTACATTCAGTGGTAGTACAGAATTTGAGAAGGTAAAACATTTAAAGGATAGTACTGGAGATATTGGAGATTCGGGTCAGATACTTGCCTCTACTGGTTCAGGAATCAATTGGATAGATGCTAATACCACTAATGTTAATAGTGCAAGTAATATAGGAGTCAATGAAGATGGAACTGATGCTGAACAATGGTTAACATTTGTTGGTGCAAAGAGTGGTAATAATCCAATTAGAGCTGATGACGATTTAAGATATAATCCAAGTACAAATATTTTAACAGTAGGTAATGTTCAACTACCTGATCTTGGAAAGTTGGAATTGGGTGGTAGTCAAGAATTGAGCATTTTTCATAAAGATGATACAAATGATATTAGAGTAGAAGTACAAACTGGAACTAATTATATTTTATTAGGTGATACTATTGACATTAAAAATGCTGCAGGTGATAAATCATTAATAACTTCTACTGGTGGTGCTGGTACTCCTGAAGTTATACTATCACATGATGGAAATGAGAGATTAAAAACCACTGATGCAGGAGTAACGGTAACAGGAACTGTTAGTGCTACAACCTTCAGTGGGGCTTTAACTGGTAGTGCATCTGGTTCATCTGGATCTTGTACTGGTAATGCTGCTACTGCAACAGCACTTGCTACAGCAGTAAACATTGGTGGTGTGTCATTTGATGGTAGTGCTGATATTACACCAGGAGTTGCTGCTGGTCTATCTGGAACTCCAAGTATTGAGGTTACAAATATAGACATTGCAGGAACTATAACTGATAAAGATGATATCACAGGTAATGCTGGACAGGTTCTAACTTCAACATCAACTGGTGTTGCATGGGCAAATGCAGGAAGTCTTGCAGCAGGAGCAGCAGCAGAAGTCGCAGTTTCTGATCAGTCAGGAAGTGAAGCAGATGAAACTTGTTTTCCTATATTTGGTTTAGATGCAACAGGTTCTAATATTGCTCTTCAAAGTAATACTGGTTTGAAATTTAATGCTAGGACAGGAGCATTAGAAGCAACTTCATTGGTAATGACTGGTGGAACTTCATCTGAATTCTTAAAGGCAGATGGGTCTGTTGATAGTACCACATATTTGAGTAGTATTGCAGATGAGGCAATAACACTGGCAAAGATAGAACATATCGATACGAGTAGCATATTAGGAAGAGTTACAGCATCTTCTGGAGATGTAGAAGTACTTACCAAAACAAATGTTTTAGGAATATTAAATGTTGCTGATGGTGCAGAAGTTAACGTTCAATCTGATTGGGATCAGGCAACAAATACAGCAGATGATTTTATAAAAAACAAACCTACTTTAGTAACTGCTTTTACTGGGTTATCTGATACACCTGGAAATTATACTTCTCAAACAGGTAAGTTTGTTGCAGTTAAATCAGATGGAACTGGTCTGGAGTTTGTTAATAATCCTGATACACAGAGAGGAATTGATACTACTCCAGCAGAGACAGCAACAACAGAATCAATTAGTTCTAGTTGGGCTTTTGCTCATGCTGCTGCTGAAGGTAATAGTGGTCATGTTCCTGCAGCAGGAACTGGCAATTCAGCTAAATTCTTAGCTAATGATGGTACGTGGAAAACGCCAAATTATACGACTAATACTAATACAACTTATGGATTGCATTGTAGACAGGATGCTGCTGGTACTAATAATTCTGACGATGATGATCCATACTTATGGTTAAATCCTTCTTCTGGAACTGATGATTCTATCCAAATAGTTGGTGGAACAAATTGTAGTGTAACTAGAGATGGTGATGGTCAACTTACTATTAGTTCTTCAGCAACAACTCTCTTATATTATACTAATAAGTTACGATTAGAACCTGTTGCATCTGGTGTACAAGTACTTTCGGGTGATTCTTCACCATATCCTGGTGGTACTGTTACTGCAGCATATTTTAGTGGTGATGGATCTTCATTGACTGGATTAACTGCATCTCAAATACCAACATTAAACCAAAATACAACAGGATCATCTGGATCATGTACTGGTAATGCTGCATCAGCAACAACAGCTGCTTCTTGTACTGGAAACTCTGCAACTGCAACAACAGCTGGTTCTTGTACTGGAAACTCTGCAACTGCAACAGCAGCATCAAAATCTAGAATAAGAACTGATAATGGTGCTGCTTGGCATAATTTAGTATTTGTTGACAGTACTGATGATAATCTGGATCAAGTCCTTAAAATGGATGATGAGAGTAGTAGATTACAATGGAATCCAGACACAGAGACATTGGCACACTGGGCAGGTCAGTCAGTGTATTTGAGACAATGGAGTAATGCTAGTACTGGTAGTCAAGGACAGGTTCTTACATCAGGAGGTGGTAGTTCTCAATGGGCATGGACTGACTCTATCGATTACTTAGATGGTATTTCAATAACTGCATTCTCTTCGAGTTATAATAGTGGTCATGCTGGATTGAACTCAAATAATAATATAGTATTTGGACTTAAAGGTAGTGGATCTAATGGTGGAATGAAGTTGGGATTTAGTTATGGAAGTGGTAATCAATATATTAGAATAAGAACAGCAGATGATTCTAGTAATGCTTGGGGTGGTATGACAATTAGAACTGATAGAGGTTCTGGATCTAATACTGTATATGATAGTGGTTCTGGATCATCTTTCACTATGTCTAATAATAGTGGTACGGTTATGATTTGTAGTAACGCTGGTAATTATGGTCTTGGAGGAGGTAGTGGAGGTACTGAGTATAATGGATTTCTTTATACGGTAGATGGCACATCAACGATGTGTTCAAAAAGTGGTGGTGCTAGAAATATAGCAATCATAAGAAGAGATAGTGGAAATGCAATAGAATTTTATGAGGCATACAATAGTAGCCCCATAGGATCAATTTATCTGAATACTAGTTCAAATACAACCGCATATAATACTTCATCAGATTATAGGATAAAGGAAAATGTTGTCAATGTAACTGGTGCTCTTGCAAAAATAAATCAACTTCGACCAGTTAATTTT
>CETI01199091.1_pt1 | contig 17923 bp, 11 predicted proteins | sample 361441 | NCBI WGS metagenome assembly CETI01 (sample SAMEA2622478, study PRJEB7988) | marine metagenome | biome: marine biome (ENVO:00000447); feature: deep chlorophyll maximum layer (ENVO:xxxxxxxx); material: "saline water (ENVO:00002010), including plankton (ENVO:xxxxxxxx)" | depth 90 m | reverse complement strand
ATTGGAACCATTAAATCGTCTACAACACCAAGAGTTTTGCCCGCAATAGAAGGAAGGCCTAGAATGGAAGTGACTGCTATTGGAGCATCGGGAGACCTTTTAGGTACAGATGTATTTGGTTCTTTTGCGACTTATCAAGCTGAAATGAAAGCTGAAGGACATTGGCAAGGAGAGTGCCCAGAGTCAGGCTTTATTGGGGTTGCTGATGGAGTGGCTACATTCTCGGCTACTGGAGTTGGAATTAACACAGAGGATGGAGGCAGTGAATGGAAGGGTGTTTGTTATTTTCAAACTTCTGCTCCATCACTATCAAAACTAAACGGGATGTGTGTTGTTTATTACTGGAATGTAGATCCTGAAGGCATAGCTACTTGGGAACTTCACGAACTTAGTTAATGTAAGAAAATGTGATTAAGACATCCGTTTTTATTCAATTGTGTCGATGAAGTCTATTCTTTAGAAAAACAATAATTTAAATCTAAACTGTTTATTGAGTTCTTTCTTTTAATAATTTTTCAATAAATGAATCGTAATAAAAACTATAATATGGAGTATGGATTTCATCCAAATCTACAGGAGCGGAAAAAGTGTAAGATTCTGCATTTTTTAAATAATACTCTAGATAAGCATAAGTTAAATTATTTGCAATATTTTTATTTACATACAAGACATTAGTGTAAAGAAATGGTAATCCCGCATAATTTTCTTCTACAGTTTCCATTTTCATTTCTAGGCATTTATCAAAAACTGGTTGAGTTGTTCCATCAGGCTTGTCATTTGCCCAATGTGTTAGATCTAGCGCTGTTACTGTTTCATTATAATTTTCAAATTTTATAAATCCTATTCCTCCAGGAACATTAGAAACTGCGTTTATAGTCTCTAAGTCTGTTGCCATAGGCGAATATGCACGAAAAGCTTTAATGCCGTGCCATTTTTCCTTGAATTTATTTGGCAACTCTACACCTTCTTTTACTCCATACAAAGATATTGGCATATTGGGAAAAGTAGGATGAACTTGTTGCCAATTAATATATTTAAAATCTTTTCTAAAAATATTAGAAATTTGATCTGAATATAAACACTCTGACCAGTTATTAGATTTGTTAACAATTATGGATATTGCGTAAAATGTTATAGGTATCTCTATATAATCAACATTATTTTCTGAAAGTTGTCTTTTTTTATCAGCTGTTCCTGTCTTATCATCTAAGGGGAACCATTGTTCATCGATGGCAATATCAATTTTACCGTCCCTAAATGATTTAAATGCATCATCAACAAAATCTAATTCAACTTTGGAATCAGGATTTAAATTATTAAAATCTGATACAGATGAACTTATATAAGGAGTATTTTCATTTTTTCCACCAATTCTTATAGATAATCCAGCAGTTTCAAGTTCTTTGGTTTTGTCATTATTTTTTAGTTCTGGTGTAGGAGTAGGTGTTGTAATTTCAGATTTTTTTGGTTGTTCTTGATTTTGAATATTTTTAGATTTATTCCTTTCAACACTTTTTTCTATAGCTGCAGCTTCATATTGCGTTCTCAAATTTTTTATGCTCATTTCAAGTAGTAATTTTTCAGTTAAAAGTTTTTCTATTTCATCACTTAAATTCAAGACTTCATCACTGAGATTCAAGTTTTTATCATTAAGATCAACATTTTGTAACTTCAATGCCTCCAAGCTATTATTTAAGATATCTAAACTGTTATTGCTAGAGGAAAGTTCCTGTGTAATTCTATCAATTAATCCATCTTTCTCTGTAGCTGATTCGCCCAAACTAGATATTTCTTTGTTAGCACTATCTAATAGGTTAGAAAGACCAGTGTTTTCATCTGAAGTTTTCACATTTGAAACGTTCTCTCCGGAACATGAAAGAATGAGGAATAGTATAAGGCTAGATATAACTTTTTTCATATTTGCATTATATATAATTTAATCATGATAGTTCAAAGACTAAATTATTTAGATTCTATAAGGGCATTTGCTATGTATTTAGGCATAGTCCTTCATGTTACTCTTACCTTGCTGCCTTGGTATGGTGATTATGAAATGAAAGAAGGATACGGCCTTTTATTAATATTTATACACGGATTTCGAATGCCTCTTTTTATGATTATCAGTGGATTTTTTTCACAAATGATAATAAATAAAAAAGGTGTTATAAAATTTATAGATAACCGACTAAGACGAATAGGACTACCGTATTTAATTTTCGTACCAATAATAACAGTTTTATTTATTTCTTCATTTTGGATCGGAAGCGTTTTTGTCGATTGGGATTCAGTAAATATTACCAATGATGCAAAAGAATCAAAAGCTAATGATGAATTTGACCATGGGCATCTTTGGTTCATGTATTTTTTATTGATTTTTACATTTATTTATTCAGCAATTATTTATTTTTTAAGAAAAATAAATATAAAAATAAAGACAATTTATTACTTAATAACGATGATAGTAATGAGCTTGGTTTTTTTGATTTTTCAACCAGGAGAAGTTATATCTAGGCCCGCTACTGATTTAAGCTTTTTCCCACATTGGTCAATATTGGGTTATTATTTTACATTTTTTTTATTTGGAGCATTATTTTTTAGTCTAAAAAATAATGGCCAGAGATTTATAGAAAGAATATCTAAAATACAAATATTTTTTTATTGGATTCCTGTAGCTTCATTTATAATTTGTTTAATTGTCGAAGATAATAAAATTTACATGTTAGGAGAGTTATTTAATTTCATATTTACTTGGAGCTCTATTCTGGTAATAGTTCTTATTTTTTATAAATTTATAAATAAATCTAGCTCAAAAATAAGGTATTTATCTAATGCATCTTATTATATTTATATTATTCATATTCCTTTTATAATTTTGCTTCAAGGAATGTTTTCAAGATTAGAAATACATCATTTAATAAAATTTATTATGATTATCTTTTTAGTAACAATTTTTTCTATTATTACTTATCATTATTTTGTTCGAAATACTTTCATTGGTATTCTTTTAAATGGAAAGAAACTCAAAGGATAAAATTACATTGTCTAAAAATTTAGAAAAAAACACCATTGGCAATACTGGCCTAGAAATCACTAAAATTGGAATGGGCGGAGCTCCATTAGGACATTTAGATCAAATAACAGCTTTAAAGACACTAGAAAAAGCATTTGAATCTGGAATAAATTACTTTGATACAGCTCCATTATATGGAGCAGGTAACAGTGAGAAACTTTATGGTAAATTTTTACCGAATTTAGATAGAGATAATTTTGTAATCTCAAGTAAAGTTGGGCGCCTAATCCTTCCGGAAGAAGAAGCAAAAAAATATATATCCAACCAAGATATAACGCCTGCATTAGAGACAAATTTAAAAGCATCTAGCTATAAAAACAATGTTGTTTTTAATTTCACTAGAGAAGGGGTATTGAGATCTATTGAAGAAAGCTTGGATAGATTAAATATTGATAACATAGACATAATTTTTATTCACGATCCAGATGATAATTATGAAATTGTATTAGATGAAACATTACCTACTTTACTAGAGCTAAAAAAACAAGGAGTAATTAAAGCTATAGGAGCAGGAATGAATGAATGGGAGATGCTTTTAAGGTTCGCGGAAAAAGGTGGTTTTGATTGCTTTCTACTTGCAGGAAGATATACTCTATTAGATTATTCAGCTTTGGATAAATTACTACCAGCTTGCTCTAAAAATGAAATTAGTATTATTATTGGAGGTCCATACAATAGTGGAATACTAGCATCTGATTTAAGTAAAGCTTCTACTTATTTTTATGAACCTTCGCCTTCTAATGTAATAGAAAAAGCAAAAAAAATAAAAAAAATATGCGATAGCTTTAATGTTCCATTGAAAGCTGCTGCATTACAGTTTGGCCTTAACCATTCTTCTGTTGCTTCTACTATTCCAGGACCAAGAACACCTGATGAAATCGAAGAAAATATAAAAATGCTAGCCTATAAAATTGACGATAAACTTTGGAAAGAATTAAGAGATAAAAATCTTATTCCTTAGTAGAATTTTTTTATGAAATAAGAAAAATCTGTTCAGAAAACTCTTTGTAAATAAAATTTCAAATATGTATGTTTGGAATACATAAATTTGGAAAAGAGGGAAAATGATTTCTAAAAAATTCGCATCAATTATGATGATAGTTGGACCAATTTTGACATTAATTATGGCTTTTACAGGTCCTTTAAATCCGACTTCTGGAGTTGCGTTTTCAGATACACAAGCTGTTCTTGGAAAACTTGCTACTTCAAACACAGATTGGGCTCAAATTAATTTCTTGCTATTAAGCATAGGTTTGATTATGCAAGTTCTAGGAATAAGATACTTTGTTAATTCTATGAATTCTAATAACAGTGTAGTTAATTATTCACTAACTGGTGGCATGGCAATGATTATGGGTGTAATTGTGGTTTTTGGAGAAGGATTATTCTATGGAGCTGCTGCTAATGCTGCTGCTATAGCCGGAGGAGCTGGTATGGGAGCTGCAGCCTCAATGTGGGCTGGAGGTCAAGCTTTTGGAGCAGGTGGAAGCATACTTTTGTTTTTAGGGCTTGCACTTGTGAGCATCAGTGCTTATGTTACAAATACATTTAATAAAATAATTGCTATATTGCTAGCTGTTGTAACTATTGTAGGAGTAATTCTTTGTCTTATTGGAGAATACACTAACGATCTAATGATTATCCCATACTTGGGAACTACAATTGGAATTGTAGCTCTTGGAATACTTACTTTAAGATCTAAATAAAAATATATATTTGTGCATTCATAATTAATTGAATGCACAAATAATTAGTTATCTAAAATAGCAATGCGAATTCTTTTGTTGATCTTTCCTTTGCTTTCATGACCTGTAATCTTAATTTTTCCTACTTTAAGAGTACTTGAAACATGGGTTCCTCCATCTGCTTGAAGGTCTAATCCATGAATATTTATAGTCCTAATGATTTTCAAAGATTCTGGAAGCAGATTTACTTTTGTTCTAATAAGGTCAGGAATTTGAAAAGCTTCTTCTCTAGGCAAAAAATCTACTGTTATTTCCCTGTCCTCTTGAACTTCAACATTAACTTTTTTTTCTATTTCTTCTGTTAATTCTGCAGATAAAGAAGGAAATTCAAAGTCCATTCTTCCTTTTAGAGGTTCCATATTCCCTCCAGTCACAGCAGCTTGGTAATCTCTCCAAATCACCCCACATAGTATATGCAAAGCAGTGTGAGTCCTCATTAATTTAAATCTTCTTTCCCAATCAATCTTACTTTTTATTAAATCTCCAACTTTTAAATCATTATCATTTATAAAATGTGCAATTTTTCCATCTTTCCAAGAAACTTTTTCAACTTTTAATTCTTGGTTATCTACAAAAATTGAACCTAAATCATTAGGTTGCCCTCCTCCTCCAGGAAAAAAAATAGTTTTATCTAAAACAATATGATCTTCATTAACTTCAATTATTTTAGAATCTAATTCTTTTATATATGCATCTGAATTATATATTTGCTCTGTCATTTTTCACCAAATTGTTTATATTTATAAGAAATTAATTATATTAATTATCATAGGGTATTAAATATAGGTAGAAAGATTTCTGGGTACAAATTTGAATTATAAAGAAAAAATAAAATTTCTAGTTCCTAGAGCAATCTTATTAATTATCTTCTCTATAATTGCAGTATTATTAAGAAAAAATTTGTAGGGGGCAATATGGAAAATAATGGAGTGCATTTTATGATGCCAACTATTTTCAATGATCAAAATACAATAGATTTAGAATCTATGGAAAATATTTGTAAATTTGCAAAAGATTCAGGTTGTAAAGGATTAGTTTTATTAGGAGTAATGGGTGAAGCACATAGGCTTTCAGAATCCGAGAGAAACTTACTAATTGATGAGATTTCAACCATGGCGGAAAAACTTTCTTTAATATTAACGGTGGGTGTTAGTGCTGAAAGCGGATATCTTGCAGCTAATTATGCTAAAAAAGCTTCGAAAAGTGGTGCGCAACAAGTAATGCTTGCTCCACCTATAATGAAAAAACCTAATGAAAGTGTACTATTCAGATACTATGAGGAAGTGAATAACGCTATTTCAAAAGATACAAAAATAGTGATACAAGACTTACCCGAGCAATCTGGTGTACATATGAGCCCAAAATTTATGGTATATCTTGATAAAAATTTAGATAAAGTCAACTCAATAAAATTAGAAGATCCTCCTACTCCATCTAAAATTTCAAAAATTTCAAAAATAAAAAACAAAGACTTAAAAATTTTTGGAGGATTAGGAGGTCTATTTTTTCTTGAAGAACTTATGAGAGGAGCATCTGGAACAATGACAGGTTTTGCTTTCACAGAAATTCTTGTGGAAATATATGATCTTTTTTCAAAAAATAAGACAGAAGAGGCGAAGAATTTATTTTATAAATGGCTTCCTCTTATTAGATATGAAAATACTGCAGGCATTTCTCTTTCTATAAGAAAAGAAATATTGAAGCAGAGAAAAATAACTAATTTTTCAAGCGTTAGATACCCAACTCCTAGTCTAGACAATGATGATAAAAATGAACTGGATATAATTCTAAAAGATTATTTATAAAAAAGGAAAGCAATGAGACATTTAAGTTTTAAAGGGGTTTTCCCTATACTTCAAACACCTTTTAATAAAAAAGGAGAAATAGTTTTTGAAGAAGTCGAAAATGAAGTAGACTGGCTTTTAGAGCTAGGCGTTCACGGAATTGGAATAGCAATAGCTAGTGAGGTCTTTAAACTCAATGACAATGAAAAGTTTAAATTACTTAAAACTGTAGTAGATAGATCTTCAGGCAAAATACCTATAATTATGAATTCAGGCCAAGAGAGTACAGAATATACAATTTATCTTTCAAAAAAATCAGAAGAACTAGGTGCAAAAGGATTAATGATAAAACCACCTGTTTTTGATAGTGTACCTCAAGCCGTCATTGAAGATCATTTTATAAATGTAGCAAATTCTGTGAAAATTCCTATATTTTTACAAGATCAAGGCAATTCTCCTATTTCAGGTGAATCTGCAGTAAGATTATCCGATAAGCATGAAAATCTATCATATATAAAACTAGAATGCGTTCCAACTATTCCTCGTTTTGATTATTGTAACCAAAATTCCTCAAGAGATAAATTAATATTATTTGGCGGCGTAGGAGGCTCTTTCTTTATAGAAGAACTGAGAAGAGGATCATCAGGAACAATGCCAAGCTCTGTAATACCAGATATGTTCCTTAAGGTTTGGAAACTATGGAACGATGAAAAAAAAGAAGAAGCACATAAACATTACAGCGGATTCGCTGAATTAATAAAAATTTTAAATCAAGGGCTTGGTTTAGCAAGCTGGATTAATAAATATGTTCTATACAAAAGAGGCGTGTTTAGTAAAGAGTCAAGCTTTTCTAGAAATCCAGGTTTAAAGCCAACTAAAGAACACCTATATGAAATAGATAGACTTATTGAAATAAATAATCTTATCTAATAAAAAGAATTTTTATAATAAGATTCTAAATGTTTATTAAAATCTACAGTGTTTTCCTCATATCCATTTGCATGGTCACAGTTGTCATAAATAATATATTCACTATTAGGAGGTAAAAACTTATTGATTCTATTTGAATGACTTATGGGAATTCTTTCATCATATTTACAATGATATAGTAAAACGGGACTATTAAATTCATTCACAGAATCAATCCCTGAAATTATGTCATCCGTCTTTATTCCATATAAAAAATCAACACTTCTAATAATGCCAAATTTCAATAATTTTGCCAAAAACTCCGGTATAAATGTTCTACTTGATACCTCTGAAGCTAATAATTCTGGCAAATCATAGAACGGGCTATCAACAACTATCCCTTGTATAGATTCATCTAAGTTAGAATTAGAAATTACAATTGTTCCTCCGTAACTTATTCCATATAAAACAATATTTTGAACATCAAACTCTTGTTTCAAAAATAATATAGAAGCCTTTAAGTCCTTTTTTTCTTCATATGCTAAGCCTAGGTTTTTTCCTCCTGAATCTCCGTGTGCTCTTAGGTCAAAAGTAAAAACTGAATAACCCATATCATAAGTATCTTTCATTAAATCTAATATGTACCCATCAGATTTATTAGCATCAACTCCATGAATAATAATTACAGTATCCAAGTTTTTGTTTGGGACAAACCATCCATTTAATCTGATTCCATCCTCGGAGTAAAAATCAACATTTTGAAAATTTAAATTTACAGATGCAGGATTGCTATCAGGAAGTTTCCGAGTAGCTTTTATGGCAAGTGTAGTTATATATAAAGATAGAGCTAAATACACTATAAAAATCAATAAAATACAAGCTGAAAAAAATATTAGTATCCTTTTTTTAGAAATCATGGCAATAGTTATGAATTGTAGTTACAACCAATACCTCTAAAACCTATTTCTACTTCTCCATTAGTACGAACAAGTACAGGGGTTATTCTGTCTCCCCCAGATAATTTTTCTACTTCCTTCCACATTTCTGGATTTTTAGACACATCTATTTCTTCAAAATCGATAGATTTTTCCACCAACTCTTCTCTCATTAGATCACAGTATCCACAAGTTGGGTGGCTATACATCAAGGCTCTATTATTTTCTTTATTTGATTGATTCAACTCTTTCCCTTTCAAATATGTATGAAAATCTATTGATTATTCTTTTTAAAAATCTTATCATAATAAAATAATAGAAAAATATATTTACCCGCTCTGCGAGCTGACCTAAATCGTTGAGAGGGTTTTTTGTTTTAAAGCAACTGGAGAAATTAGATGGTAATAGCAGATAGAAATACTTCAAGTATTGATAATAAAAAATGGTTTAATAGAATCGAAAACGTAGTAGATGTTCCAAATCTTTTAGAAATTCAAACAGAATCATTTAACTGGCTGAAAGGACCCGGAATCAATGAACTGATTGAAGAAATCTCTCCAATTGAAGACTTTTCTGGTGGAAGATTTGAAGTCAGATTAATAGACCATGAAATTCGAGAGCCTGAATTTACTGAAGAACAATGCAGAGAGAGAGAAATTACATATCAAGCTCCTTTATATATCACTGTTCAATTAGTAATTAAAGAGACTCAAGAGATTAAAGAGCAAGTTCTATTCTTTGGCCATTTACCTCTTATGACAGTAACAGGTACTTTTATTATTAACGGTGCTGAAAGAGTTATTGTTTCTCAATTAGTAAGATCTCCAGGTGCTTACTTCACAACTGAAACAGATCCTGCAACTGGTAGAGAACTTTGTTCTGCAAAGCTTATTCCATACCGAGGAGCTTGGATTGAACTAGAAACATCTAATAAAGATATTATTTCTGTGAAAGTTGATAGAAAAAGAAAAGCAAATATTACAACTTTGCTTAGAGCTATTGGTTGGGATACTGACCAAAAAATCATCAATCAATTTAAAAATGTAGATGTTGATTCTCAGCATAAATTTATAAAAGCTACTCTAGCAAGAGAAGGTAAAGATGTTACTCAAGATGAAGCGTTGATTGAGTTTTATAAAAGACTTCGACCTGGTGAGCCACCAAGTGTTGAAAACGCTAAAAATCTTATTGACGGAATGTTCTTTGATCCTAAAAAGTATGACCTTGGAAAAGTTGGAAGGCACAAACTAAGTACTAAATTGTTAAATGCAAAAATTGATCAAAATGTACCTGCTGAAGATAGAACATTAACAAAAGAAGATATTATTGGGATCATCCGTAGATTAATTCAGATAAATAATGGACAAGTAAGAAAAGATGATATAGATCATCTAGGTAATAGAAGAGTAAGAGGTGTCGGAGAGCTAATTCAAAACCAAATTAGGGTTGGATTAGTAAGAATGGAAAGAGTTGTGAAAGAAAGAATGTCAACACAAATTGATCCTAGTAACACAACTCCTGCAGCACTAATTAATATTAGGCCTATAGTATCAGCATTAAGAGAATTTTTTGGAGCATCTCAATTATCTCAATTTATGGACCAAACTAATCCATTAGCTGAATTGACGCATAAAAGAAGACTATCAGCATTAGGGCCAGGTGGTCTTTCAAGAGATCGAGCAGGTTTTGATGTAAGAGACGTTCACCATTCACATTACGGAAGAATTTGCCCAATCGAAACCCCTGAAGGACCAAACATTGGATTATTAGGTTCTCTTTCTACATTTGGAAGAATTAATGAATTTGGATTTATTGAAACTCCATATAGAAAAGTTCTAAATGAATGTGATAGCAAAAGTGAAGATATTATAGGAAGAATTCCTTCTGATGATATTAAGGACGATAAAGGAAAGGTTTTGGTTGAGTCTGGCAAAGCTATAAGCAAACAAGCATTTGAAGAAATATCAAATCTTTCTAAAAGGAAAATTGAAGTTGTTCCTTTTCCTTCATCTAATGAAAAAGATGTATCATATATGACCGCAGATATTGAGGAAGACTTTAGAATTGGACAGGCAACTACGCAAGTTGACGGAAAAGGGCAAATTGTATCACCTCAGGTTGAGGTAAGAGAAGAAGAAGGTTTTGCACACGAAACTCCAGAAAATATTGATTACATGGATGTATCTCCAATGCAAATTGTATCTGTCTCAACAGCACTGATTCCATTTTTAGAACATGATGATGCAAACAGAGCTTTGATGGGATCAAATATGCAGAGACAAGCAGTTCCATGTATAAAACCACAAGCTCCTCTTGTTGGTACAGGAATGGAAAGAAGAGTTGCTATCGATTCTGGTCAGGTAATTGAATCTAGGGCAGAAGGAATTGTTTCAAGTGTAAATGCCGACAGAGTTATCGTTACAGACCTTGATGGAAATGATCATGTGCATGAAATGCATAAGTACAGAAGGTCAAATCAGGGTACATGTATCAATCAAATCCCTGTAGTAAAAAAGGGACAAAAAGTAGAGTTTAAACAACCACTAGCTGATTCTACTTCAACAGATGGAGCAGAATTGTCTTTAGGGCAAAATCTTACAGTTGCATTCATGAGTTGGGAAGGATTAAATTATGAAGACTCAATTGTCTTGAACGAAGACTTAGTAAGAAATGATAGGTTTACATCGGTCCATATTGAAAAACACGAGATTGAAGCACGAGATACAAAGCTCGGCCCAGAAGAAATCACAAGAGATATTCCCAATGTTGGAGAAGAAGCATTGGTTAGCTTAGATCAAGAAGGTATAGTCAGAATTGGAGCTCGAGTAAATCAAGGAGATATACTAGTTGGAAAAATTACCCCAAAAGGAGAAACAGAGTTAACTGCTGAGGAAAAATTGCTAAGAGCTATTTTCGGTGAAAAAGCAAGAGATGTTAAAGATAGTTCTCTTAGAGTTCCTCATGGTCAACATGGAAAAGTAATAGATGTAAAAATTCTAACTAAAGAAAATGGAGATCAACTTTTACCTGGTGTACAAAAAATTGTGAGAGTATGGATTGCTCATACAAGAAAAATTACCCAGGGTGACAAAATGGCTGGAAGGCATGGTAACAAAGGGGTTGTATCAAGAGTTTTACCTAGGGAAGATATGCCTTACCTAGAGGATGGTACTCCCATAGATATTATTTTAAATCCAATTGGTGTACCAAGTCGAATGAATCTTGGGCAAATAATGGAAACGCATTTAGGTTGGGCTGCGAAAATATTAGGTTTTAAAGCAAGGACCCCCGTTTTCGACGGTGCTAACGATGTAATTATTGAAGATCACTTAGCCAGAGCATGGTTTGTTACTGAATCAAATGCTATTGATGATACTACATCTGAGGAAAGTGATATAGATTGGGAAATTGTAGATGAGTGGTTGGAAGAAAGGGGTTATCAAAGGGATAAACTATGGAGCGACGCTGCCTCAAATCAAGGAGTAGCAAGAGACGCATGTTTATCTATATGGTTACAAGAAGTAGCAGGAGAAAAAATTGATAACTTAAAACCTACAGGCCTAATGCAAAAAGCTCTTGAAATTTCAAGAGAAAAGAAAATGTCTGCTCCAATTTTTGGAAAACAAAAAGTTTTTGACGGAAAAACAGGTATAGCATTTGAAAATCAAGTAACAGTTGGAAGCGTTTACATGATGAAACTAATTCACCTTGTTGAAGATAAAATTCATGCAAGATCTACAGGTCCTTATTCTTTGATAACTCAACAGCCACTGGGTGGTAAGGCTCAATTCGGTGGGCAAAGATTTGGAGAAATGGAAGTATGGGCATTAGAAGCATATTCTGCAGCTTATACTCTTCAAGAAATGTTAACGATTAAATCTGATGATGTTGTAGGAAGGGTAAAAACTTATGAAGCTATCGTCAAAGGAGAACAAGTTATTCAACCAGGTGTCCCTGAATCGTTCCACGTATTATTAAAAGAACTTCAAGGGCTTGGTTTATCAATTGAATTGTTGAACAAAAGCTTATCTGAAGAATTACCTCAAGGAAAAGGTGGTTCTACAGGGGAAATTGATTGGAATGACATGCTAGATATTTCAGAATTTGATGAAGATTCAGATTTAGAGCTCGATGAAGAAGATTCTGAGAACATAATAGATGGAGAAGCCTCTAATGTTGATGACTCAGAAGATAAAGACGAAGAAATAGAAATAAGCCTTCCTGAAACAGATCAAGTTGACGCAAAAAGTTCAAGCGAAGATGAAGATTCTGCACCTGAAGACACTGAAGAGGAAAAAAATTAATTTTCTAAATTTACTTAGAAATATTAAATAAGGAGAAAAATAATGACAACTAGATCATCATCAGACTTTAATTCAATCAGAATTTCACTTGCTTCACCCGAGCAAATAAGAGCTTGGTCTTACGGAGAAGTTACAAAGCCTGAAACTATTAACTATAGAACATTAAGGCCTGAAAAAGACGGGCTTTTTTGTGAAAAGATTTTTGGACCTACAAAGGACTGGGAATGTTACTGTGGAAAATACAAAAAAATAAGATATAAAGGTGTTATTTGTGATAGATGTGGAGTTGAAGTAACAAGAGCTAAAGTAAGAAGAGAAAGAATGGGGCACATCAAACTCGCTGCTCCTGTTGCTCATATTTGGTTCTCAAAAAGCACTCCTTCCAGATTAGGCCTTCTGTTGGATGTATCGCCTAAAAACCTTGAAAGAGTTTTGTACTTTGCTCAATATATAGTCACTTCAATTAATAATGATGAAAAGTTAGATGCAATCAATTTTTTCAAACAGGATATGGAACAAAAAATTGAAGAAACAAAGAAAAGACTTGAGGAAATTTTAAGTTCAGGAGAAATACAGCAAGAGCTTGAAAGACTAGAAGTAAAAGTTAAAAAATCTGAGCTTAAAGATCCTGAAAAACTAAAAGAAATTTTAAATAGTAAATATGAAGACTTAATTGAAGAAGAACAAGACCTTACAGAAACAAGAATTGAGGAACTAGAAGCTTTAGACGTTATGCAACTATTGACTGAAGCAAAATATAGAGAATATAGAGATAAATATGGACCTGTTTTTGTAGCTGAAATGGGAGCAGAGGCAATTCTAAAAATCTTAAAAGAATTTGACTTAGAAAAAGCAACCAATCAACTAATTGACGAGATTAGACAAACCTCTGGACAAAGAAGAAAAAAGGCTATCAAAAGATTAAGAGTAATTGAAAGTTTTAAGCAAAGTGGAAATAAACCTGAATGGATGGTTTTAACTGTACTTCCAGTTCTTCCCCCAGAACTCCACCCTATGGTTCAACTAGATGGTGGAAGATTTGCAACTTCAGATCTAAATGATCTATACAGAAGAGTTATTAACAGAAACAACAGATTAAAGCATCTACTAGATTTACAGGCTCCTGAAATCATAATTAGAAATGAAAAGAGAATGCTTCAGGAAGCTGTTGATGCTCTTATAGATAATGGAAGAAGAGGGCGTCCAATATTAGGTTCTCATAATCATAAACTAAAATCTTTAACAGATCTTCTAAGAGGTAAACAAGGAAGGTTTAGACAAAATCTACTAGGAAAAAGAGTTGATTATTCAGGAAGATCTGTGATTATCTCTGGACCTCAATTGAAGCTTTACGAATGTGGATTACCAAAAAAAATGGCACTAGAGCTATTTAAGCCTTTTGTTATGAATTCACTAGTTGTTAAGGGTTATGCTCATAACATAAAATCTGCAAAAAGATTAGCTGAAAGATCTCAGCCTGAAATATGGGATATATTAGAAGAGGTTATAAAAGACCACCCTGTATTACTTAATAGAGCTCCTACTTTGCACAGACTTGGAATACAAGCATTTCAGCCTGTCCTTGTTGAAGGTTCAGCAATTCAATTGCATCCTCTAGTATGTACAGCATTTAATGCTGACTTTGATGGTGATCAAATGGCAGTTCATGTTCCTTTATCAAAAGAATCTGTTCTTGAAGCAAAAAAAATCATGCTATCAACAAACAACATGTTAGCACCGAGATCTGGTGAACCTATTGTTGCTCCAAACTTAGATATGGTTCTTGGTATTTATTATCTAACAGGCATGGAAGAAGCTGAAGATAAGGAAAAATTACCTACTTTCGATACTAGAGAATCTGCTATTTTTGCCCATGAAGTAGAAAGCCTAGCATTAAGAGAGCCTATAAAAATTAAAATTAATGAAGAATATTTGGAAACAACCGTTGGAAGATTAATATGGCATGAAATAATTCCTGAAGAATTAGGGTTCAGAAATCAGCAATTTACAAAAGCATTAATCGAAGAATTGGTTTCAGACTGCTATGGTTTACTTGGAAAAGATGTAACAACTGTAGTGTTAGATGACATTAAGGATATTGGATTCAAATATGCAACTGTTTCAGGAACTACAATTGCGATTAAAGATATTGTTACTCCTCCTCAAAAACAATCTTTGCTTTCATCTGCTGATCAAAAAATAAGAAAACTTGATGAACAGTATATGGAAGGAATGATCACTCAAGTAGAAAGATACCAAAGTTCAATAAACGTATGGGAAGATGTTTCTAAAAAAATGGAAGCAGCGGTTTCTGATTCTTTACCTAACTATGCTGGAATTTATTCAATGGCAGACTCTGGTGCAAAAGGAAACCTTGCTCAAATTAAGCAAATGGCTGGAATGAGAGGATTGATGTCAGATCCTAAAGGAAGAATTATTGAGCTTCCAATCAGATCATCTTTTGCTGAAGGACTTTCAGTTATGGAATATTTCATTTCAACTCACGGAGCTAGGAAAGGTCTTGCTGATACTGCGCTAAGAACTGCTGACTCTGGATACTTAACTAGACGTTTAGCTGATGTTGCTCAAGATTTAATCATAAATACCGTAGATGATGAACATGCAGTAGGTATAAAAATTCAAAAAGAAGATAACAACATGGGGTCTACCCTTGCAGAAAGAATTGTTAGCAGATACCCTTCTCTTCCTGTTACTCATCCTGAAACAGGAGAGGTGATTGTTGATACAGACACTTTGATTTCTCCTGCACTATCAAGAGAAATAGAAGCTTTAGGAATTGAAGAAGTGTGGTGCTATTCACCTCTTTCATCAACTGCTAAAAAAGGAATTTCTCAAAAATGTTATGGAGCATCTCTAGCAACTGGAGAACCTTCATTGATGGGAGAAGCCGTAGGGATTATAGCTGCTCAATCAATTGGAGAGCCAGGAACACAGCTTACTATGAGAACTTTCCATACAGGTGGAATTGCCGGTTTAGATATTACGTCCGGTTTACCAAGAGTAATAGAACTTTTTGAAGCTCGAATTCCTAAAGGGGTCTCAATATTATCTGAGATTTCTGGAATAGTTAATTTAGGTAACGTAGGAGAATTAAGAGTCGTTAGAGTATCGAATACTGAAAAGAATTCTGTAACTACTCAAATACCTGAAACTCATAGAGCTGCTGTAAAAACAGGGCAAAGAATCGGTGTTGGAGAACCTATAGTATCTATAAAAAAATCTCTAGTCGCAAAATTAAAAAAAGAAGATAATTTTGAAGAAATATCGAAAGACATAGTCGCTCCTTACGAAGGAATAGTAACAGTCGCAAAAAATGAAATTACTATAACTTGGGAAGATGAGAATGAGAGAGAATATGCAATCCCTGCAGCTTCAGAGGTATTGGTTTCTGATGGCCAAAAAATAGAATCAGGAGATCCTATTACATCTGGTCCTAAAAACCCTCATGAAATATTAAGAATCCAAGGAGTTGAAGAAGTTCAAACATACTTAGTGAATGAAGTTCAAGCGGTATATAGGTCTCAAGGTGTTCATATTCATGATAAACACATTGAAGTTATCTTAAAACAAATGCTCAGAAAAGTAAGAATTGAAAATGCAGGAGATAGCGGCCTTTTACCAGGAGAACTAATGGATAAGGTTGATTTTGAAGAACTAAACAGAACTATGATTAGTGAAAATAAAGAAACAGCAGAAGCAATTCCTGTATTACTAGGTGTTACAAGAGCATCCTTGGTAACAGATTCTTTCTTGGCAGCTGCAAGTTTCCAAGAAACAGCAAGAGTTCTAACAGAAGCTGCTGTTAATGGGTCTGTCGATCAACTTTCAGGGCTTAAAGAAAATGTAATCATTGGTAGATTAATTCCAGCAAGAATGGATCAATCCCCAGAAGGATTAGAATTATTAGGAATAGATCCTAATAGAGCCTCTACTGAAGGCAAAGGCCTAAGCGGATTGACTGAAGCTCCTGCAACGTTTGAAGAAGCATTAGCTGCAATTGCCAGCGATGATGATTCTGGAGGAAGCAATGGATCCGACTCTAATGAAGATATATTAGGTTTATTGAACTTAGAAAATGATAACAATTCTGAAAAAGATAAATCAGAAGAATTAGATTTAGATAGTGTACTAAATATCGAAGAAGATTCTGAGAACGAGCCTGAAGAAGACATCGAACCTGAAGAAAAAACTGAAGAATAATCAATAAAAAACTTTTGGGCGATTAGCTCAGCTGGCTAGAGCGCGTCGGTGACATCGACGAGGTCACAGGTTCAAGTCCTGTATCGCCCACCAGCATATAAACGGGGTTTTTGTAATTAGTGTAAAATCTATTAAGAATAAAAAATTCTATGATTAGTTCAATTATAAAAAAAATCATAACGGCAACTCTAATATCGTTATTTTTCCTTTACTCAGGAATAAATAATAATAATATATATGCACAAATGCCTTCAACAAGTGGAGATTTGTTGTTTGAAGAATCTGAGTGTAGAAATAACCCAGGAACAGGTGAGGTTTTCTGTGAAATTAGCTTAGATACGAGTGTCGAGATAATGACAAGCACTGTAGCTCCAGTAGAATTTTATGAAGGACAAGGTATTTGGTTTCAGGGATGTCGGAACCCTGAGGTAGATTATATAAATTATGATTCAGCATACATAGATAATAGCTATGTAGCAGAAGCAGGGTCTTTAGGGCTTTGGGGGCAAAAAGTTACTAACTTTTATAATTTGGACCCAAAAGCAAAAGTTACATATATTTTATTTAGAGGGAATCTGAATCAAGGGCCAGGCAGGCAATATATACAATGTAAATATCAATTTTTTACTGTAGATTCTCCTTTAGTTCAACCAGGTGGCCCATTTCATAATGCTCAATGGGAAGCAGATAAAGAAACTCAAAGATTGTACGAAGAAGCTGAAAAAATTAGAAGAGAGGCTGATAGAGCAAGGGCTGAAGAAGAATTACTAAGAGCAAAGCAACAGGCAGAGATTGAGCTTCAATTACTAGAAGAAGAGAGAAAAAGACAAGAAGAAGAAAACAATCAAACTGGATTACAGGATTTGTTTGGACAAGTTGGACAAGGCCCTGTAGCAAATATATTTGGAGATACTTTCAGTTGGCAACCACCTTCACCCGATGAAGTTCCTATTGG
>CETI01043188.1_pt1 | contig 17925 bp, 18 predicted proteins | sample 361441 | NCBI WGS metagenome assembly CETI01 (sample SAMEA2622478, study PRJEB7988) | marine metagenome | biome: marine biome (ENVO:00000447); feature: deep chlorophyll maximum layer (ENVO:xxxxxxxx); material: "saline water (ENVO:00002010), including plankton (ENVO:xxxxxxxx)" | depth 90 m | reverse complement strand
AGTATAAGAAGAATTATTGTAATAAAAGAAAATATGTTTAAAGAACTTTACGTAAAAACAATAAAACTTGCAGGTCATAAAAGATCTAAGCTCTTTCTTGGTATTATTTCTTTTATAGAAAGTTTTATTTTTCCTATTCCACCAGATGTTTTTATAATACCTATGACAATAGCTAAACGCGGAGAATGGTTAAAAATTGCATTGATTGCAACAATTGGATCTTTGTTTGGAGCTTGTTTAGGTTATTTCATTGGTTATGTTTTTTTTAATGAAATTGGAATTAAAATATTTGAATTATATGGTGTAGATGATGCCTTATTCTTGAAGGAAAAAGTTTCATCTGATGGTGGTACCATCGCATGGATTACTCTGCTAGCAATTGCAGGTTTTACACCTGTTCCATTTAAATTATTAACTATTACTAGTGGGTTTGTTCACTTCAATATTTTTTATTTTATTATAGTTTCTTTTTTAACTAGAGGTTCTAGATTTTTTATTATTGCTTTCTTAATTGGTAATTTTGGACCAGCAATGAAAAAAATTATTGAAAAAAAATTACTTACTTTATCAATATTATTTACGTTAATAATCATAATTATCGCATATTTAGTCTATAAATTTTTATTAAATTTTACTTCTTTGTAATGAAAATAATAATTGATAAAAAAAAAATATATCTTCTAGTTTTTTTAATTTCGATATTTTCAATTTTTAGCGCTATATATATTGAATTTATTTTAGGTATTAAACCATGTGTTTTATGTTTATACCAAAGAGTCCCTTATATCATCGCAGTATTTATATGTTTTTTTGGATACTATAATAAAAATTTCTTTTGGATATATTTTATTCTTTTAACATTTTTGGTAAGTGTAATTTTATCAAGTTATCATTTAGGAATTGAAAATAATATATTTCAAGAATTTTCTGGATGTTCAAACAAAAATATTAATTTAATTGATAAAGATGAATTGTTAAAGTCTTTAAGCTTTTCTAGACCGAACTGTAAGGATATAAGTTTTAAAATATTTGGCTTATCCCTTGCGGCAATTAATTTGATTATATCGAGCCTTATTTCTGTGCTAATGTTAGTAATAATTAAATATGAAAAAAACAGATAAAAATAAGTTAGAAGAATTTATAAGAGTTGATCATGCTGGTGAAAGAGGAGCTATTAAGATTTACCAAGGACAATTATTGGCTTTAAGTACAATAAAAAAAAATGATTTTTTAAAACAAAAGATTGAAAAAATGAAAATACATGAGATGGAACATGCTAATTTTTTTGAAAAAGAAATTAAAAAAAGACACATTGAACCTACAAAATTCTTGCCTTTATGGGATTTGTTAGGCATTGGTTTAGGCTTTGGTTCAGCAATCTTGGGAGATAAAGCAGCAATGCTATGTACAGCTTCGGTGGAAGAAGTAATAGATAAACATTATCAAAAACAAATAGATCAAATAAAGGATGATGAAAAAAATCTAAGAGATAAAATAATTAAATTTAGAGAAGACGAATTACACCATAAAGATATTGCTTATGAAAATGGTGCTACTAAAAAAGGCTTATATTCATTACTTGATAAAGTAATAAAAACTGGTTCAAAAATAGCTATCAATATATCTGAAAAAATATAATTAGGGTTCTAATTCAACATCCCAATATAAATAATCGATCCAAGTTTTATGTAAAAAATTTGGTGGAAAATTTTTCCCATTTTTATGTAAATCTTCAGTTGTAGGCTGAAAAGGTTTTTGGTTTAAAATCATACCTGATTGATTAATCAATCTTCCACCTTTTTTTACATTACAGTTTGAACAAGCTGTAACTACATTATCCCAATCAGTTTTTCCACCTTTCGATCTAGGTAATAAATGATCAAATGTTAATTCTCTTTTGCTTCCACAATATTGGCACATAAACTTATCTCTTAAAAAAACATTAAACCTTGTAAAATTTGGATTTGACAATGGCTTAATATAACTTTTTAATGCAATAACGCTTGGAAGTTTCATACTAAAAGAAGGACTACTTACTATCCTATCATAATAACTTACAATATTTACTCTATCCAAAAAAACTGATTTTATAGAGTCTTGCCAACTCCAAAGTGAAAGAGGATAGTAACTTAATGGTCTATAATCTGCGTTTAGAACAAGCGCAGGACATTTTTCTAATGAAATTTTTCTGTTTATAGTTTTCATCATAATTAGACTAGCCTAATTAAAATTATTAATCAATGATACAAAAAAAATATTAAAAATTTATTAAATTACTAAGTTTTTTTTAATAAAATTTAATGCTGTACTAGAAGCCTCCATAGGGATGTGATGTTCACAATTTTTAATTATTTTTGTTTCTATATTTATATTGTTTCTTAACATAAAATCTTTAGCTTCTAAAAGAAAATTAACAGGTACAACCGTATCTTTATCTCCATGGATCAAAAGTATATTAGTTTTTGATTTAATTCTTTTTAGTAGATTTTCTTTATCTACAATTTTTCCAGAAAAACCAACTACACAATTAAAGTTCTCTTCTGCAGTCAAACCAATATTTATTGACATCATACATCCCTGGCTAAATCCTGATAAGCAAATTTTTTCGTTACTTAAATTATATTTATTTTTAATTTCCTCAATATATAATTTTAATTTTTCCTCTGCTTTTAAAGATTCTTCTAAAATGTAATCTTTATCATCTATAGAGAGATCAAACCATTCATATCCTATTGGATTTATTTTACACTTCTGGTGTGCATTAGGACACAAAAAAATTGTATTAGGAAGAAATCTTTTCCAATTTAATGATAAAGTACTTATGTCATTTCCATCACCTCCATATCCATGCAACAAAATAATTGCATTTCTAACTTCATTATTATTGGGTAATATAATTGTTGTATCTAATGAAAGTTTCATATTATTTTTATTTAATTTTCTTCATATGTTTTTAACCATTCAATAAAATTACTATCTTCAAAATTGATTGCCCCCATTATCCTTGCAAACTCTTCACCCTTTTTGTTTAATAATACAGAGGTAGGTAATCCTCTTAAAGAAAATTTATTTGGTAAATAAATTCCCTCATCAAAGAAAATATCAAGATTTGTAATTTCTAACTTATCAAAAAATTTAATAGATTTTTCAATTGGCTCTTGACCAACATTTATAGGAATTATTTTCAAATTTTTGAATTTATTGCTTTTTTGGAGTTTGTTAAGAGAAGGCATTTCATCCAAACATGGTTTACACCACGTTGCCCAAAAATTTATTATCACTAATGAATAATTATAATCATTTAAATTAACAATTTTATTTTCTGCATTTCTAAATGTAATATTTTCAACCTTTTTTGGCTTATCATAAACTAGTAAATTTTTTATGTTTGGCTGTTTTATTGCATAAGCTACATTAGTTGATATTAAATATACAAAAACAAAAATAAATTTAATTGTTAATAATTTCATTCTAAAATGTATAGTTACATATCATGAAGCAAAATAAAAACAATAAGCCAGTGTGGAATATGAGAATTTCTAAAAAAAGTTCTAATGTTTTTCAAAAATTTGGTAATTCTCTAAATATAGATAAAAGACTTTATAAAGAAGATATTCAAGTATCTATTGTACATACTGAAATGCTATTCAGACAAAAAATTATTTCATTTAAAGTTAAAAATAAAATTATATGGGGGTTAAACAAAATTAAAAATGAAATAATTAAAAAAAAATTTAATTTTGATTCAAAATATGAAGATATACATATGAATATTGAAAATAGATTATTTGAGATTATAGGTGATGATGCAGGCTTTGTTCATACTGGAAGATCTAGAAATGATCAAGTAATTACTGATTTAAAGTTATGGTTAAGAAGTTCAACTTTTGAAATAACAAATCTTTTAAATTCTACAATAAAATTGATTATTAAAATTTCTGATGCAAATATTGAAACTGTTATGCCAGGTTTTACTCATCTAAAAAATGCTCAACCTATTTCTTTTGCACATTATCTACTAGCATATGTCGAAATGTTCAATAGAGATAAAAATAGATTCAGTAATAACATAAAAAATTTGATGGAAAATCCTTTAGGTAGTGCAGCTTTGACGGGAACTTCATTTAATATTGATAGAGCATATACAACAAAAAAATTAAATTTTTCAAAACCTACAAACAATTCAATTGATAGTGTTTCAGATAGAGATTTTGTTTTGGATTTTTTATATGCTGTTTCAGTTTGCGCTATGCATATATCTAGATTTTCTGAAGAATTTATAATTTGGAATTCTGATGCATTTAAACTAATTAAACTAAACGATAAAATAGTTACTGGATCATCAATAATGCCACAAAAAAAGAATCCAGATCCACTAGAATTTTTAAGAGGAAAAACAGGCAATGTTTATGGAAATTTAATTTCTATGTTGACAATTCTTAAAGGTTTGCCTTTATCTTATTTTAAAGACTTGCAAGATGACAAAGATTTAGTTTTCAAATCTTTTGACCAAATAAAATATTCAATATTTATTTTAAATGAAATACTCAAAAATTTTACTGTAGAAAAAAAAAGAATGAATGAATTTGCAAAAGAAGGGTATACGACTGCTACTGACCTGGCCGATTATATTGTAAAAGATCTTAATGTGCCTTTTAGAAAAGCATATAAAATTACATCCAAAATCGTAAATTATGCTGAAAAAAATAAAAAAAGATTTGATCAATTAGATATTAAGGATATTAAAAAAATAGAACCAAAATTAAATGATGAGGTACTAAAGATATTTGATTTAAAAAACTCCATAAAATCGAAAAAATCTTATGGAGGTACAGCTTTTGAAAACATCAGGAAAATGATAAAGAAATATAAAAAGGAATTAAAATGAACAAAATATTTATAATTTTATTGTTTTGCTCTTTATTTTTGTTTTCCTGTGGGAAAAAGGGAGATCCTGTATATAAAGAATCTAAAAAATATATTCTAAAAAATAAAAAAATTTAATGAGTTACAAAAAAAATCGCTTTCATATTGAAGGAGTTCCATCTGAGAAAATTGCTAAGAAATTTGGAACTCCAACTTATTGTTATTCATATAAAAAATTGAGAGAAAATATAATTAATTTTAAAAAATATTTTAAATCTTTTAGACCAATGATTTGTTTTTCTGTAAAATCAAATTCTAATGTAAATCTTTTAAAAGAAATAAAAAAATTTGGATTAGGAGCTGATGTTGTTTCTCTAGGTGAAATTATGAAGGCCCAAAAAGCAGGAATAAATGTAAATAAAATTGTTTTCTCCGGAGTAGGAAAGACAACTAAAGAGATAAATTATGCAATTAATAAAAACATTTTTCTTATAAATGCAGAGTCTCAAAGTGAAATTATTGAAATCGAAAGAATTGCAAAATCACAAAATAAAGTTGTAAATATTGGTATTAGATTAAACCCTGATACAAACCCCAGAACATTAAAAAAAATTTCTACTGGTAAAAAAGAAAATAAGTTTGGTGTTGATGAAAAAACTTTTATAAAATTAGTTGATTATATAAAAAGATCAGATTTTATTAATTTAAAATGCCTAAGTGTTCATATAGGAAGTCAAATTCTCAATCATAAACCTTATGAAAAAATGCTTAAAGTTTTAGATAGAGTAATAAAAAAATCAAAATATCAATTTGAATATATTGATTTAGGTGGTGGAATGGGAATACCATATGAAAAAAAATTAAAAAAACTAGATTATAATAAATATAATTTTGCAATTAATAAATTTTTAAAAGCACATAAGTCAAAAATTATTTTTGAGCCAGGAAGATCTATAATTGGAAATACTGGATTTTTAATTTCAAAAATAATTTTTATTAAAGATACAAAAACTAAAAAATTTATAATAATAGATGCAGGAATGAATGATTTTATGAGACCTGCTTTATATAATGCTAAACATAATATAGTTCCTTCTGTAAAAAAAAATATTTTTTCAAAAATTAAATATGAATTTGTAGGTCCTATTTGTGAAACTACAGATAAATTTTCAAGCTTTAAAAAATTTCAGAAATTAAATGAAAAAGATATTGTAGTGATTTGTGATGTTGGAGCGTATGGAGTTTCTTTAAGTTCAAATTATAATGTAAGACCTAAACCCTTAGAATTACTTATAAAAGGATCTAAAATCCTCGTAATTAAAAGAAGAGAGAAGTTAGAAGATATAATTTAATCTCTTATTAAAATGATTAGAAACTTTTTATTTTCGTTATTCTTTTTCTTGGGAATAGTTTTAATTTCAATTATTTTCATACCTTCTTTTTTTTTACCACAAAGTGTTGTTTTATTTGGAGGAAAAATTATGGGATATTGGTCAGCTATTTGTTTAAGAGTTTTTCTTTCAATTAAAATAGTTGTAAAAGGAAAAGAAAAAATAATTACTGGAAGCAAGTATTTTATTGCATCATCTCATCAATCAATGTTTGAAACTTTTTTTTTACAAACAATTTTTAATTCACCCATATTTATTTTAAAAAAAGAATTAATTAATATTCCAGTATTTGGTTGGTACTTAAAAAAAATTGGATCAATTTCAATTAGTAGAAATAAAACTACTAAAGATAATCTTGGTTTTTTTGAACAAATATTATCTGTAATTAACAAATCAAAAAGACCTTTAATTATTTTTCCACAAGGTACTAGATTACTGCCAGATGACAGATCTGATTTTAAAAAAGGTGTTGGAAAAATTTATGAAAAATTAAATATTAAATGTCAACCAGTAGCTATTAATTCAGGTAAAATATGGCCTAAGATTGGATATAAAAAGACAAATTTAATTTTAACTGTATCTATTCTAGACCATATAGATCCTGGTATGGATAAAGATTTATTTGTGAAAGATTTACAAAATAAAATATATTTTGAATTAGACAAATTAGGTTAACCTTTCATAGGCATTACAACAAAAATACTATCAAAATCTCCAGGGTCTTTGATTAAAGCTGGCGCACCACTATCTTTAAAATAAATTTCAATTTTGTCACCCTCTAATTGTGATGCAATGTCTATTAAATATCTAGAATTGAAACTTATATCTAATTCATGTTCAAATTTTACAGCTAAACTTTCTGTTCCGTCTCCACTGTTTGTATTATTTACAGAAAGATTTAAAATATCTTTTTCTAATTTAAACTTTACACCATCTTTTTTATCAAGTGACACAGATGCAACACGATCAACTGAGTCTAGAAATAATTTAAGGTCCACTTCTAATTTTTTCTTATTTTCTTTTGGAATAACTTGTACATAATTTGGGAATTTTCCATCAATTAATTTTGAAATTAGAACACTGTTGTTCATTTCAAACTTAATTTTAGATTTTATATTTGAAATTTTAACATCTCCATCATAATCTTCTAATATAGAGCATAATTGAAAAATTGTTTTTTTTGGCAATATTACTGGTTCAAAATCAATTTTATCACTTAATCTTATTTTAGATATTGACATCCTATGACTATCAGTTGCTGCGGCAGTTAAAAAAATTTTATCTTCTACTTGGTTTAAATGTAGGAATATTCCACTTAAATAATGTCTTGTTTCATCATTTGAAATTGAAAACTTACATTTATTTAATAATTTAAGCAATTTTTTAGAATTTATTAAAAACTCATTATCTGAAAAGTTTTCATCAGAAAGAGGAAAATCAGCTGGACTCATACAATTAAGATTAAATACTGATTTTTCAGACTCTAAATGAAGTTTATTTTCTCCTAAATCTGAAAAATTAATTTTTTTACCAGATGAAAACTTTCTTACAATATCATACATAATTGAAGATGATGTAGTTGTTTTACCCTCTTCTTGTATTTCCACATTAGGAATTTGATTTATAAAAATAAGATCCAAATCTGTTGCCGTTATTTTTAGTTTAGACTCTGCTACTTCTAAGAGCACATTAGATAGAATTGGCAGAGTACTTCTTTTTTCAATAACACCCTGACAGTAATTTAAAGATTTTTGCAAATCTTGTTGATTTACATTAAATTTCATTCTCTTTGTTGCTATATAAAATTTTATTTTTTAAGTTATCAATATTAATATTTAATTCATTATCCTCTTTTCTTAACTTTTCTATAGTTTTCACTGAATGAATTACAGTTGTATGATCTCTGTTCGAAAAAGCTCTGCCTATTTCAGGCAAAGATTTAGAGGTTAGTAATTTTGATAAAAATATTGCTGTCTGTCTTGGTCTAACTAAATATCTCGATCTCCTTGACGAGAGCATCTCATTTTTACTAATTTTAAAAAATTTACAAACCATAGTTTGTATAAGATCAATGGTGACCTTATTTTCTGAAAAATTAAGAAGATCTTTTAATATAACTTTTATCTCTGTTAAGTTTGGAACTTTATTATATATTTTTGAAAAAGAAATAATTCTGTTTAATGATCCTACTAATTCTCTATTACTAGTTTTTACTTCAGTACTTATAAACTTTAAAATTTCTTCAGGTATAATAATTTCATTTGAATATAATAATTTTAATTCTTGAATTTTATTTTTTAAAATTTTGTACCTTAGATCATAATCAGAATTTTGAATATCTACAACTAGGCCACCCGAAAACCTAGATTTAATTCTATCTTGAATTCTTGAGAGTTTATTTGGAGATCTATCTGCTGATAATATTATTTGTGAACCTTTATCAATAAGAGCATTGAATGTATGAAAAAATTCCTCTTGCATAGCTTCTTTACCATTCATAAATTGTATATCATCAATTAGTAAAACATCTGTGTTTCTAAAATAATCTTTAAATTTGACCATTTCGTTTGATTTTATTGATTTTACAAATTGGTACATAAATCTTTCTGCAGAAATAAGCATAACTTTATAGTTCGATTTTAACTTAAGACCTATAGCATTTAGTAAATGTGTTTTTCCCATTCCAATTCCTCCATACAGGTATAATGGATTATAATGAGCTAATTCCTGAGAAACTTTTTTTGATGCTTCAAATGCTAACTTATTACTTTCACCTAAAATAAAATTATCAAAATTTTTATTTGGATCTATACGATTATATTGAAGAAAAGAGTCTTTAATAAATGACACATTTTGTGAAGTGTTAATATCCTTTGAAAAATTATTTTTTTTAACAGATTTATTTTCATAATTATCATCTTTTTTTTCTAAAATATTAAATTCTATTCTGTTAATTTCTTTTTTGTATAATTTAATGATTTGGAGAATTTGATCTAAGTATCTTGAAGTAATCCAATCACGAATAAATCTTGATGGTACAGAAATTAAAACATAATTATTAAACTCTTCAATAAAATCTATCTTTTTTAACCAGCTTTCAAAAATGTCTGTGCCAAATTTTTCTCTCATATCAGATTGAATTTTAATCCAATCTATTTTATTTTTTTTATATTCTGTTGTATTTTGAATTAAATTATTTTTCATGAGAAGCACTCAATTAAAACTTATAAGAAATTAATTCAATAAATTAATTGCCTTTTTAAAAAAAAAATAAAATCTCTAATTGAATAAATCTGAGCGAGAATTTTTATTAAATCATTAATTGAATTTCATATATTTTTTTTTAGTAAATTTTAATTTACTAATTCTAAAAAATAAAAAATCTACATATGGTATTTTGTGAATGTAAAAATTTATATTTAGTATAAATTATTATTAATAACTTAAAGTTGTGTGAAAAATGAAATGCAACTTATAATTACTTTTTAAAATTAAAATTGATCAAAACTACTTGAAGTTGTTAAAGTGAATTAATTTTTTTTGTTATTCTTGAAATATTTCTTGACGCGTTTTGTTTTTTTATAATCCCTGTTTTTGCAATCTTCATAAGTTCAGAGTTTAGTTTAGGTAAAAAAGATAACGCATCTTTTTTATTCTTTTGGCTTAATAAAAGATTCATTTTTTTTAAAGCAGTTTTATACTTGCTTCTTCTTGATCTATTTACAACAGTCTGTCTAACTATTCTTCTTGTTGTTTTAATTGCTGATTTTGTATTTGCCATGGCGCGACTATATAACTTACATAATCTTTTCGGTCAATAAATAATTAAATTATTTTTGACAATATTTACACATATAAGTTGACCTATTAGATATGTTTAATTTAATAATTTTTTCATGACAATTTTTTGATTTACAGATTTTTCCTTTTTTATCATATACCACAAATTCATCTTGGTAAGTTCCAGTTATTCCTTTTATATCTTTGAAATTTCTTATTGATGATCCTCCTTTTTTTATTGCTTTATCCAACACATACTTTGAAAATTTAATAATTTTATTAATTTCATTTTTAGAAATATTTTTTGATTTTTTAAACGGGTTTACCTTAGCATAAAATAATATTTCATTTGCATAAATATTTCCAATACCTGAAACTATATTTTGGTTTATCAAAGTATTCTTAATACACACATCTTTATTATATAGTTTTTTTTTTAAATAATTATAACAAAAAAGTTTATCGAATGGTTCAGGTCCAATCTTTTTAAAATAATTAATAAATTTTTTTTTATTATTTAAAATCCTAAAAAAACCAAATCTTCTAGGGTCATTATAAATAATTTTAAAATTTGAGAAAATAATTTCAATATGATTGTGTTTTTTAGGTAATATTGCTGACTTGTAAAAACTTAAATTTGAATACAAATTATTTTTTTTTTTTTCTATATAATGAAGAGTACCTGTCATACCAAGATGAATTATTAAATAAATATTATTTTGTAATTCAATAACTAAATATTTAGATCTTCTAGATATTTTTAAAATTTTTTTATTTTTAAGAATCTTCTTAAAGTTTTTTTCTACTTTAAAGCGTAAGTTTGGATTTTTAATTAATATATTATTAATAACTTTATATTTTACCTTTTTTTCTAGTGACTGTTTTACTATTTCTACTTCTGGCAATTCTGGCATTTCACACTATATTAATATCAGTAAAATAAAAAAATTAAATCATGCAACAAAAAGAACAAACTGTAAAAAGAGTATTTAATAGTGTTTTTGATAAATATGATTTCATGAACGACATAATGTCACTTGGAATTCATAGATTATGGAAAAAGGAGTTAATTTATTTACTAAATCCATCAAAAAATTCTAAACTGATTGATGTAGGAAGTGGTACAGGAGATATAGGAAAATTATTCTTTGAAGCTACAAATGGCAAATGTGAAATTTTATGTATAGACCCTAATGAAAATATGATTAAAAAAGGTAAAAAAAATTTAAAAAGTTTAAAAAACATAAAATGGAAAAAGAATAGAGCAGAAAAATTAACATGCTCTACAAATTACTTTGATTACTATACAATAAGTTTTGGTCTTAGAAATACTAGCAACCTAGATAAAAGCATTTCTGAAGCATTTAGAGTATTAAAACCTGGTGGTAGATTTTTATGCTTAGAATTTTCAAAAATAGATAATTCAAATCTGGATTTTTTATATAAAAATTATTCTAAATTAATACCATTAATTGGAAAGGTTATTGTTGGTGAAAAAGAACCTTATGAATATCTAATCAGAAGTATTAGTAATTTCGTTAATCAAAATGAATTGATTGAAATTATGAAAAAGAACAAATTTCAAAATTGTTCATATAGAAACTTAAGTGGTGGAATAGTTGCTATACATTCTGGATGGAAATTATAATGATAAAAAAATTATTTATTCTATTTAAAATTGCTAGAAAACTTGCTCTTTCTGATACTATAAAAATTATTTCTAAAACTCATAATCCACCAGTTGCGATTAAAATTTTATTTAGTTTTTTATCTTTGTCTTTTTCATCAAAGAATAATCAATTTCAAAAAATGAAAGATGAAGAACGTTTATGTAAATCTATAGAAAATATGGGACCCACTTTCATTAAACTTGGCCAATTCTTAGCAACTAGACCAGATATAATAGGAGAAGATTTATCAAATCAATTAGAAAAATTGCAAGATAGAGTTCCTCCATTTTCTTTGGATGAAGCTAGAAAAATAGTCAAAAGAAATCTAGGTAATGAAATATTTGAGTCTATAACGAATTTTAGCGAACCTGTGGCTGCAGCTTCAATTGCTCAAGTACACAAAGTTCAAATTAATGACAATGGTGTAATAAAAGACGTTGCTATTAAAATATTAAGACCAAATATTAAAAAGATTTTTAATGAAGAAATAGACGCACTTATGTTGCTTGCTTATTTTATAGAAAATTTAATTAAAAAAACAAAAAGATTAAAATTAGTTGAAGTTGTCTATTTGTTAAAAGAAATAACAAATCATGAAATGGATTTAAGATTTGAGGCTGCTGCAGCTAACGAATTTTCAGAAAATACTAAGAATGATTTAGGTTTTATTGTTCCAAAAATATATTGGAATTATACAAGTGAAGAAGTTTTAACCCTGGATTGGATTGATGGTGTTTCAATTAGAGAAAAAGAGAAACTAGAAAATCTAAAAATTAATGTAAATAAAATTGCATCAGATATAATCCAACATTTTCTCAGACATGCTGTAAGAGATGGTTTTTTTCATGCAGACATGCATCAAGGAAATTTGTTTATAGATAATAGCGGACAAATAGTAACTATAGATTTTGGAATAATGGGTAGAATTGATAAATTAAATAGAAGATATCTTGCAGAAATATTATATGGATTTATTCAAAGAGATTATAAAAAAGTTGCAGAAGTTCATATATTGGCAGGATTAGTTCCTCAAAATGTACAAATGGATGAATTATCTCAAGCACTAAGATCAATTGGTGAGCCAATTTTTGGGCAGTCTGTAAAAGATATTTCAGGTGGTAAACTTTTGAAACAATTATTTGATATAACTGAAAAATTTAACATGCAAACACAGCCTCAACTACTTTTATTACAAAAAACTATGGTAGTTGTAGAGGGTGTTGCAAGAAAACTTAATCCTAGCACCAATATATGGGATACCTCAAAACCGGTTCTTGAAAAATGGTTAAAAGAAACTAAAGATCCAATTTCTAATTTTACTGAAACTCTTAAAGATTCAACTGAAGTTTTAAAAAGGCTTCCAGAATTACCAAAAATTATGGATAAAGCTAATCAAGCACTTACTTTTCTTGCTAGCGGACAAATACCTCAAAACTCTAATTCTTACTCATCTTTCAAAGAAAAGGAGTTGGAAATGAAGTCATTTAAAAATCAAAGTATAATTGGAATATTATTACTTGTAATTTTAGGTTTCATAGTATTTTAATTCTCTATAAATGAATAATTTAGAAAATAAAAAAATTTTGCTTATAATTTGTGGTGGAATTGCCGCTTACAAAAGCTTAGAGCTTATTAGATTGTTAAAAAAAAAAGGAGCTTTTGTTAAATGTATTATAACAAAAAATGCTGAAAAATTTATTACTCCTCTTTCAGTCACATCATTATCTCAAGAAAAAGTTTATTTGGACCTTTTTGATTATAAAAATGAAGCAGAAATGGATCATATTTCATTATCAAGATGGTCAGATTTAATATTAATAGCTCCAGCAACAGCTAATACAATTGCAAAACTTGGCTATGGGAAATCAGACGATCTTGCTTCAACTGTTGTCCTAGCATCTGATAAAAAGATATTTTTAGCACCCGCAATGAATGTAAGAATGTGGGAACATAAAGCTAATAAGGAAAATTTAAAAAAATTAAAAAATTATGGCTATAAAATAATAGGACCAGAAATTGGAGATATGGCTTGTGGAGAATATGGTGAAGGAAAGATGACAGAGCCTGATATAATTATTAATGAAATAGAAAATTATTTTAAAAAAATATCTAGTAATAAAAAATTCAAAGCCTTAGTTACTGCAGGACCAACTCATGAATATATAGATCCTGTAAGATATATAACCAATAGATCAAGTGGAAAACAAGGTTATGAAATTGCTAAGTCATTATGTTTAAATGGATTTGAAACTACGTTAATATCAGGTCCAACAAACTTAGAAGTGGATGAAGATATAAAATTAATCAGAGTGTCAAGTTCAAAGGAAATGTTTAACGAAACATTAAATAATTTGCCAGCTGATGTAGCTATTTTTTCAGCTGCAGTATCTGATTGGAAAATTAAAAATAAAAGTAAAGAAAAAATTAAAAAAAAGAATGATATGAATTTAATTTTAGAAAAAAATGTGGATATTTTGAAACATATTTCAAATCATAATTCACTTAGACCTAAGCTTGTAATTGGTTTTGCAGCTGAAACAAATGATATTGATTTAAACTCAAAAAAAAAATTACTAGAAAAAAATTGTGATTGGATAATTGCAAATGATGTATCTAATAAATTAATTGGTTTTGAATCTGATTTCAATGAGGTAAAAATTTTTTACAAAAATAAAAATGTAGAAAAAATTTCTAAGATGAGTAAAACTCTTATAGCTGAGAAAATTGTAGAAAAAGTAATTGCTAAAATAAATTAATTTAATGGTAAAAGTTTTAATTAAAAAACTAAATCCAGAAGCAAAACTACCTAATTATAAAACTAAGGGATCTTCAGGTATGGATTTAATGGCATGCTTAGATAAATCGATAAAAATTTTCCCTGGTAAATCAGCTATAGTTCCAACAGGTTTATCAATAGCAATCCCTGATGATACAGAAGTTCAAATAAGGCCTAGATCTGGTTTGGCAGCAAAGTCAAGTATAAGTGTTCTTAATACTCCAGGGACTATAGATAGTGATTATAGAGGGGAAATAAAAATAATTTTATTTAATCATGGCGATACTGAATTTGTAGTTAATAATAATGATAGAGTAGCTCAAATGATACTTGTACCAATTTTAAAAGTTGAGTTTGAGGAAGTGAAAGATCTTCCAAATACCATAAGAGGATCTGGAGGCTTTGGATCCACTGGTAAATGAAAAAAAAAATAAGTAATAAATTACTAGAAAGATACTCAAGGCAAATAGTACTTAAAGATGTAGGTATAAACGGTCAAAAAAAAATAATTAATTCTAAAGTTTTGGTTGTCGGTGTTGGCGGTTTAGGATGTCCAATAATTGATTGTTTATCTCGTTCAGGAGTAGGTTATATTGGAATTGCTGATGGTGATAAAATTCATCTATCAAATATTCATAGACAGTCAATTTTTACGACAAAAGATATAGGTAAATACAAAGTTCACGTTACTAAAAAAAAAATTAACTCTATAAACCCTTTTGTAAAAGTGAGATTATTTAATAAAAAAGTTAATGAAAAAAATATCAGAAATATAATTAAGAATTTTGATATTATAGTTGACGGTTCAGATAATTTTAAAACGAAGTTTTTACTTAATAAGTATTCGTTAAAATATAAAAAATATTTAATAGTTGGAGCTATAAGTAAATTTGATGGTCATATATTCACTTTTAATTTTAAAAATAAGAATGAACCTTGTTTAAAATGTTTTTATCAAAATCAACCTTCTGAAGAAATTTTAAATTGTGAACAAGAAGGTATACTTGGCCCGATAGCTGGGTTAGTTGGAAATATTCAAGCAAGCGAAGTATTAAAAAAAATACTTGATATTGATAGTAATAATTCTAGTTCAATACTAATAATTAATCTACTTAAACTTAATTTCAGAAAAGTTCTTTTTAAAAAAAGAAAAGATTGTATATGCATAAAATAATTATAATTATTTTACTTTTTTTTTCATATCAATCTTCTACATTTTCAAAAGAAAATAACTACTTTCTTATGTTAAAAAATAATAAAGTTAATGTAAGATATGGGCCTAGTTTTGATTATCCAATTAAATTTATTTATAAAAAAAAATTTTTACCTATTAAAATTATTGACAAAAAAGAAAATTTTAGAAAAATAATTGATCATAAAAAAAATAGCGGTTGGATACATATTTCTCAACTAAAAAAATCTAGTTCACTAATAGTGCTTGAAGATAAGATAATATTTAAAAAAAATACTAAATTATCTAAACCATTAGCAAAATTAGAAAAAGGAAGGCTAGTTAATATAAAAAAATGCCAAATTAAATGGTGCAAAATAAAATCTGAAAAATATACCGGATGGATTAAAACAGAAAATGTTTGGGGGCTTCTTAATTGATATCAAAGCGATCTAAATTCATAACTTTTGTCCATGCAGAAATGAAATCATTTATAAATTTTGGCATTGAATCTTCACAAGCGTAAACTTCAGCCAAAGCTCTTAATTGTGAATTTGATCCAAATATTAAATCAACTCTAGATCCAGTCCACTTAACTTTATTTGTAGAGCGATCTCTACCTTCAAATAATTCCTCATTTTTATCTACTTCTTTCCAAGTTATTCTCATATCAAGTAAATTAACAAAAAAATCATTTGTTAGTGTTTCAGTTTTTTTTGTAAATACACCATGATTAGATTTATCAAAATTGGTATTTAAAACACGCATACCACCAATTAGAACTGTCATTTCAGGAGCTGTGAGTTTCATTAATTGTGCTTTATCTACTAGCATTTCTTCAGATGAAACAGCTGGTTTTGTCGAAGATCCATTTGATCTTTTTACAATGTAGTTTCTAAATCCATCAGCTTTTGGCTCCAGCAAACCAAATGAGTATGTGTCGGTTTGATTTTGAGATGCATCTCCTCTTCCTGGGGTGAATGGAACAATTACTTTATGTCCAGCTTTTTTTGCTGCTTTTTCAATTGCAACACAACCTCCTAAAACAATCAAGTCTGCAATTGAAACTATTTTCTTTTTACCATCAAATTTTTTCTTAATTTTTTCAAATACTTTTAGAATTTTAGATAATTGATCAGGATTGTTAACTTCCCATTTTTTTTGTGGTTCTAATCTTATTCTAGATCCATTAGCACCACCCCTTTTATCAGAACCTCTAAAAGTAGAAGCTGAGGCCCATGCTGTTGATACCAACTGAGAAATCGAAAGACCTGATTTTAATATTTCTGTTTTGAGAGATTTAATATCTTTATTTTTGAGTTTATATTTAGATTTTGCAATTGGGTCTTGCCAAATTAATTCTTCTTTTGGAACGTCAGTGCCTAAATAACAAGCCTTTGGTCCCATATCTCTGTGCGTAAGTTTAAACCATGCTCGTGCAAAAGCATCTGCAAATTCGTTAGGATTTTTATGAAAATTTTTAGATATTGGTCCATATTTAGGATCCATTTTTAATGATAAATCAGTTGTTTGCATCATAGGAAGATTTTTTTTTGCTTTAATATGAGCATCTGGTGTCATTTCAATATCATGTCCATTTATTTTTGGTTTCCATTGATGAGCTCCTGCCGGACTTTTAGTAAGTTCCCAATCATATCCAAATAAATTATCAAAATAACCCATATCCCACTTTATTGGGTTGCCAGTCCAAGCACCTTCTATTCCACTACTTATTGTATCAGCTCCAATACCTGATTTATAATCACTGTTCCAACCAGTGGCTTGTTCTTGGATCGTTGATCCCTCAGGTTCTGGGCCTTTATGAGATTCTGGTGCAGCTCCATGAGATTTTCCAAAAGTGTGCCCCCCAGCTACAAGTGCAACTGTTTCATAGTCATTCATTGCCATCCGACCAAAAGTTTCTCTTATATCATGTGCAGCTAAAAGAGGATCTGGATTTGCATCTGGACCTTGTGGATTTACATATATTAGACCCATATGAGAAGCTCCTAAAGGATTCTCAAGTTCTCTCTTGCCACTATAACGATTAACCCCTAACCATTCTTTTTCTGAGCCCCAATAAATATCTTCTTCTGGTTCCCATATATCTTCTCTGCCCCCACCAAATCCAAAAGTTTTAAAACCCATCGAGTCTAAGGCTACATTTCCTACTAAAATAAAAAGATCTGCCCAAGAAATTTTTTTTCCATACTTTTTCTTTATTGGCCACAATAGTAATCTTGCTTTATCTAAATTAACGTTGTCTGGCCA
>CETI01246191.1_pt1 | contig 17948 bp, 15 predicted proteins | sample 361441 | NCBI WGS metagenome assembly CETI01 (sample SAMEA2622478, study PRJEB7988) | marine metagenome | biome: marine biome (ENVO:00000447); feature: deep chlorophyll maximum layer (ENVO:xxxxxxxx); material: "saline water (ENVO:00002010), including plankton (ENVO:xxxxxxxx)" | depth 90 m | reverse complement strand
CCGCGGCATGTTCTCCTAGAACTCGACGAGCAAGGAGACCTGCACTCGGTCGGAGAAGAGTCCGCTGATATGGATAATAATGAAGCAGCCAATGTGTTGGCAGGTATTACAAATATTAATGATGAAAATACAGAAAATTTAGATAGAAGAACCTCATATCTTCAAAATTTAAATACTAATAATGAACACAGTCTTAAAATAGCACTCTTAATAGAATCTTTGAAAAATCATGTTATTGATGAGAATGAAAAAAATCAAATAAAGCAAAAACAGAATGAATTATGGCAAGGTTTGAAAGAAATACCCATGGAAGATGAGCAGCGCAGAGGTGTTCTATACAAATATATGTTCGAATATCTAAAAAGAACAATACCTCAAGCAAAACTAAATGAGGGTGCAAAAATTGCACAAAGTAATTTTGAAAGTATTAAAAGAGCGCAAATTCACAATAGACCTACTAAACCACTTACAGAATCAGAGCAAAAACAAGCTGATGAAGAAACGAATGCTGCTATTTCAAGGGGACAAATGTTAGCACAAGATGAAGATACAAATATGGAAGATGTCCAGTCTCCTAATACGCAATTAGAGCCGCATTCCGGCGAAGCGCTCAAGCTCCGCGAGGAAGTCGCCATGCTGATGCAGGAAAACGAGCAGCTCAAGGCGCACAAGGCGTCCAAGACGCCACACCCGGCGGTCGAGGAAGCGGACGGCGAAGAGCCGGTCGAATTCACGGAGGAGTCCCTCCGCCGCAGTATCGCCGAACTGGAGGCGTGGCGCGAAGACGCGCGCGCCGGGCGGTGGCGTCTGCAGCTCGGCGTGGTGCCGCCCCCCGGCACGCGCGTCTCCGTGCGCTACCAGCTCCTCGGCGACCGAGTCGTCCGTCGGGTCGTCGAGGAGGACGGTGAGCAGGTGCAGCACCACGAGGGCACCGTCGGCGAGCGCCTCCCGAACACGTTGGGCAGGCTGACGAGTTCCGCCATGGTGAAGTTTGACGACGGTTCCGAGCGTGCCATAAACTTCGCGGTGCCCGGCATCAGCATTACGCACGAGGCGTCGCAATCTGGAGGTGCAAAACAAGCTGATTTTTTAATTAATCTTCATAAACTCTTAACAAATCAGGAATATTCAAACATTATTTCTTATACATTTGATAATGATGGTAATATTTTGATTTTATTAAAAGATAAATTATTAGTAGCCAAGGAAGTATGTCCGAGATCGGCAAATATAGATTTTCACTCTTGTGCCAGACAGTTTTGTAATTATGGTTTTAAAACGGAAACTCGGTTGAGTATAGAAGGAATTGACAAGAATAATGGATTAATATTTTCAAATCCTAAAGTAAAAAGTATAGATGATATATTGACTCTTGAGAGAAAAATTTCAACTAAATGTAGAAAATCACCAACTATAGATGATGGAAACAGAGATATTGCAAATGTTCTTATGCAACTTAATAATCAAAGTCCACAATCAATTTCAATTGATAATAATGAAGCAGCGAATGTGTTAGCAAGTATTACAAATATTAGTGATGAAAATACAGAAGATTTAGATAGAAGAACTGCATATATTCAGAATTTAAATACTAATATTGAAGACAGTATAAAAATCAGCCTCTTAATAGAAGCTTTAAAACAGCATGTTGTTGATGAAAATGAAAAAAAGCAAATAAAGCAAAAGCAGAATGAATTATGGCAAGGTTTGAAAGAAATACCCTTGGAAGATGAGCAGCGCAAAGGTGTTCTATTTAAATATATGGGGGACTATCTAACAAGAACAATATCTCTTTCCAAACTAAAGGAGGGAGCAAAAATTGTAAATAAGAAGTATGAAAGTATTAAAAGAGCACAAATTCACAATAGACCTACTGAACCACTTACGGAATCAGAGCAAAAACAAGCTGATGAAGAAATGAATGCTGCTATTTCTAGGGGATCACAGTTAGCACAAGATGAAGATACAAATATGGAAGACGTCCAGTCTCCTATTACACCTATTGTAGAGGAACCATGGTGGAGGAAGGGTGGAATAACGGATAAGGCACTGCTCCGTTTACATAGCGAACCTGTAGATGGGCATATGATAGAGGTCTATTATGGAGATAACTGGAAGCTTGGTAGAGCTGTCAGAAAAAAAATGAGGTCGATGGCGATCAGCTACCGCGGTAACCACCCCGTTTCCGGGGACCCAATAGATGGAGACGACGAAGCCGAAACAATACGTCAAATTGTGACCCAAGTGGACTACATCGATGGGACAAGTGTTGATGAATTATTACATCGGGGGGACTGGAAACAAAGGGGAGACCCGGTGGGGCAAAAGGAGTACCAAAGCACTCCCAAATATTGGAGATATGCCTAATCGAATTCTAGAAACCAATCTGGAGGTGTAATATATGAGATTAAAAATTATTCTAAGTAATCAAGAAAATAAATATTTTAGCCTGCGCGGTCTCATGCGATAGCGCATTCTACCACCTAGAAATGTACTAACTTTATTTTCTATTTCTTGTGGTAATTTATTAAGCGGCGAAGCATTAGTTTTGCCACCTAATTCTAATGTTATTTTTTCAAAATCAGAAATAAAACTATTTTTTGCATCCAAATCAGATTTGAGAACGTTAATAATTGATTTTAGAGCATTTATTTCATCAGATAATACTTCCGCCAGATCCCAAGCGTCGCCTTGGGACAGATGATGAATTTGATCTACTAAATCGCGTATTATATTAAATAAAGGCAAAAATGCCCTAGCAGATCTGTTTTCTACATATCCATGTATATCAATTTGTTCTCGTTCTTCCTCCAAAAAAACATCAATGTCATTATTGAAATCTTGTATAATTTCTCTAGCATCTGGAATAGCTTGCGCAAAAGATACCATTAATTTAATACGGAATATTTTAATCAAGAATACAAGATTAAGACTGAATATACAATGAATCACAAATTACAATATCTCTAATAATCTTCGTCTGAATATTAGATATAAGTCCTGCAAAGTCTGGTCTTTGATATATATCTGCCACATTTTTCCACTCTTCACATATATTGTGAACTTTTAGCATATTTTTGACAAAGTTACCTTCATACAATGATCCACATAACTTTTGTACAAGTTGTGAATAACTTAATTCTTCAATTGTCCACAAATAAACGTAAGCACCGAAATCAGGAGTAAGTTTCATAGAAGCATCTCTAAGTCTTTCTTCGCTTGCAAGTTTTTCGTAAATATTTTTCAACTCATTCAATTCATATTCCACATTATTAATAACGGAAGCGTCTGAGACAATGGTTTTAAATTTCTCACGAAAACTTTGTCCATCATCACTTTCTTCCTTGTTAAGTTCCCGTTCATCAATGAATGTTCCTAATACAAATGCCATAGTAGCACTCATTGTGTCATTTGCTTCAAATCTTTCAAATAATTGCATAAGATACTCAACTGTTAAGAAAGCATCACTTTCATTAATTCCAGAACAGGCTCTTCCCATCAAGGTAACATATGATTTGGATTCGCTATCTTTGTTTAGATATCCAATCTTAACAAGAACTTCTTCCTGCCATTCACATGTTTCTTTAATATAGTTAACAGCATCTAACCTATTCTTTTTGAGTTTGGTATATTCTGCTAATTTTTGCTTACGAAGTTCAATATTAGAAATGACAGTTTCCGTCAAATTGTTCTTCATTTCTTTAATGGCAATTTGATGTTTTCTTCTTTGTTTTGGTTTAGCCTTCATCATAACAAGCTCTTTTGCCTTGATTTCATTGTATTTTTCTTCTTGCTCTTTTGTAAGAGGAATACTATCAAATTGCTTAGTAACTTCGGCAATTTGATAATCAATACCTTTAATAGAGCTTTCAATCTCTTTTGACATTAGAGTAGAATCAAATACTTCCTCAGGCGGTCTATTAGTTTCGATACATTTAAGTAACAATACTGGATCCATAATAAACTTGGAACTAATTGTGGAATGTTTTCCCTTAATGATATTAGCAAAATCACTCAATGTAACCATATTCTTTGGCGGAAATGGAAAGTAGATTACTGTACCAAGAGTATCTTTACCTCTTCTTCCGGCACGTCCAGCCATTTGAATATATTCTGCTGGAAGCAAACATCTTTGTTCCTTTCCATCAAACTTCTGTAATTCACTAAATACTACACACTTTGTAGGCATATTGATTCCAACAGAGAAGGTTTCGGTTACAAACATAACACGAATCCAACCTTTGTCGAATATTGATTCAATAATTTCTTTTAAAACAGGAATCAATCCGGAATGGTGAACTGCAACGCCTTTAGAAAGCATTGCTCGAATCATCCATACTTGGCTTAACTGCATTCCTTGTTCTCCAAGATATTTACGAACATAGAAATCAAATAAGTTGATACATTGCGTTTGTTCTTTACCATCTAACCATGAACGTTGAATCATTTTGGCTAATCTTTCGCAACCTTTTCTTGAAAATTGGAAGAATAATGCTGGGAACAATTCTCTCTCGCTTAAGTTATCTAAGAACTTAATAAGAGTTGTGCTATCAGAAGGCTTATCTTTCAGACGAACATTTTTGGAATCTTTCCACACATTAAACATAGATTTATATGCCTGCTCATCAAAATTATGATCTCCTTCTAATACTTGTTTATATTCGCCATTCCAGTAAACTTGGTGTACAAGAGGAACTGGGCGTACATTAGTGGAAGTCATAACACATGGTTTTTCTTTGATATCTTCAACCCATTTCGCAAGATTTTGAGCTCCAGGCAAAGTAGCACTTAACATTACAAGCGTAATGCTTTTAGGTATCATTGCGATTGTTTGTTCATAAATAGTGCCTCTATCTGCGTCTCTTAAATAATGCGTTTCATCGATAACAAGTGTTCCAACGTCTTCAAAGTATTCAATATTGGTATATAATAGATTGCAAATAATTTCTTGTGTAGCCACTAAGATTTGTGCATCAGGATTTACTTTAATATCTCCCGTTAAAATACCAACACATGAACCAGAAAACTTCTTTTGGAAATCACCATACTTTTGATTACTAAGTGCTTTAATTGGAGTAGTATAAATTGCTCTTTTTCCATTTTTGATTGCATTAGCAATTGAAAATTCTCCAATAGTACTTTTACCAGAACCAGTATGTGATAGGGTTAATACATTATGCCCTTTTAAAATTGCATCAATTGCATCAATTTGAAATACGTCTAATTTGTAAGGGAAAGACATCACATTGTTAATGTAATCTGAATTCATGTTTCCTTAATTATAAATATCCGGTGTTTGTTATTATTTATACCTATTAATTATACATCATTTTTTTAACAATGTCTGATCAAAGAAAGATATGTGAGGATAAAATCAAACGGTTATGTGACGTAGTCGCATATGATGTTGCTGATATGGAATTTGAATGTATATGCCAAAAACACGATATAAAACTTGATCGTCATAGTGGAGATGAGAATTCAATGGGACCGAAAAGAATAATCACGGCATATACTATTCGAAAAAGAAAACGTTCGCGTTCCGAATGATATTTATCTACTTCTTATAATTGTATTCAGAAGTTCTTTCGATTTTGGAGGAGCAAATTTTCCAATATTTTGAATATTTGCAGCAGCTGTAACAATCATAGTTGTTCTAACATGAGTAATTTCATCAACATAATCTCCAAAATCACCGATTATTTGATTTGTCCACCCCTCTATAATGGTTTCATTTACAATAGAGGAACTATTCTCTTTATATTCTATTAATTGGGTCCAATTCTCTAAACTCTCTTGTGTAACTTTCTTCCATTGTTTTAAAATATGTAATATCTCTAGCAGATATGGCATAAGATAAGTACCAATAGCTTGTGTAGTATAACCCATCATCACAATCATCCAAGTCCTTGTATAATATAAAGATATGATCAACTGATTCATCAACCATAATAGAGCAGCCGTATGATTTTGAAAATAATAATGATCTATACTGGGAGGCATAACCAGTCCAAGTAACTCTACTTCTATACCAAATAATTTTTGTGTACCAAAATTATCACGTGATCTTGGCGGTATTTTACTTAATTCTTTTGTAGCAATTAATATTGATGAAAGTATCCTACTTATTGGATTTAGTAAAAATAGCTCCGCCATTTTTGGATTTATGTTGCTTCCAATTGGATTTGAAATTGATTTCATAAAAATAGATATGCGTATGGTAATTGTTCCTAAAGCTTCCTCTGCATCTTCATAATCAGCTTTCATCTTTTCTTTCTTTTCGGGATCAATGTTTGCAAGATACTCCTGTAAATTAGTTACTTCTTTCTCTAATTCTCGTATATCGTGTTTAATCTTTTCATAAGAAACCTGCGTATTACCATGACTATTTATTGATTTAATTTTTTCCTCCATTTCTGAATTTAGATTACTAATCTTTTGGATATGTTCCTCTTTTTCAGTAGATTCAATTATCTTATCTTTAATAAAATGGTATGTCTTAAGATAGGCAATATATATATTGTACATTTCAAGAAATGAATATAGTTGATTCACTTTTCCAATCCCAATTACACTTTCGTATATTCTAGCAAATAATGCTGTTTGTATTTCATTGATTTTATCTTTCGTGATAAAATCATCTGGAGACATAACAAGATATTTTGAAGCAATCTTAACTGCTAACTCTTTCGTAGTTCCACTATCAATTAGATGATTTGAGTACATTAAAAAAATTATTTGACGCAAATTCCCATAATTGGTTGGAGAAATATCATCTGGTATATCAGATACTTTTATTGTTAAATCTGGATGAAGATGTACCATTATATTCGCATCTACCAATCTTTTTGATTCATTCTCAATATCTTTATCTTTTTCTTCTTCATTCTTTAAATTATCCTCGATATTTTTAAGTATGCTTGTAGATATTTTGTTTGCAATATTATCTGCTCTTTCTCTGGCATCATCAGTTAATGGTCTTGTTCCAGGTTCTGGGATATTGTTCCATTCATCCCATCTAGGTATACCTGTTTCTGGATTAATTGGAGGTACCTCAATAGTCTTTACGGCATTATCCCCTGTGTCTATATTATATCTTCTTGGAATATCTTTAATATATGATGGGATTGAGTCTTCGGGTACAGATGGAGGTGGAGATGGAGGTGGTACTCTTAGTGCGATTGGTCTATGTATATCAAATCCAGGAGGTGAAGGTGTTTTTATATTCGGTGGTGATAGAATGGATCGTGAAGCATCGGTATTTCTATTTAGAGAAAAACTTAAAATATCACTATTTGATATATCCGTATCCATATCCATATCTTCCAATGATAGTGGACGTGCTGGTTCATTATGTCTTGGTAAGCGAGACGCTCCACCCTTCTTTATCAATAATTGAGATATATAAGCATCAAAGTCATATTCATCTATATGAGAAGATATATTATGTAAAAAATCAAAATTATTTTCACATGATCGAAGTATTCTTTCCAGAGTATATTCCGATAATCTAATATCAGATAAAGTTGATTCTCTGCCATAGTCTTCTTCATCTGTCAAATCACTTAACGCCCCAATAGAACTTCGTCTTGGTAATGACTGATTTTTCACAGATGTCAATGCACGTCGTGTTGCTTCAGCAATATAATCTTCAAACCCAATTTCCGAGGGAGGCTCTCTAAAAGTTTCCGAGGGAGGCTCTCTAAAAGTTTCCGAGGGAGGCTCTCTAAAAGATACAGATCTTTGTGAATTCACAGACCCACTTCTCGACATTAAACTTCTTATATTATCTGACTCAGGACTTTTCATCCTTTTATTTCTGATTGTAGAATGATCTTTTAAAGGAGCTTTATATATATTCCATTCTGATAATTTTTTTGTTAAATCTGAAACTTTCATTGGTTCTTTTTTTGTTAAATCTGAAACTTTCATTGGTTCTATATCTCCCTTTTCTTCAAAACTTTTACTATCTAAACTTTCGTTATCTAAATTATATTCTTCAAAACTATCTTCACTTCTTGACATTAATATTACAATATAGTTTTATAACAACTTAAGAGTTTTGTATGATTAAATATTACTGATATGTTTTCTTTCGTATTATTCCTTTCAGTATTAACAGTAGATATGCTTCGTATATTTTGGTACTTTATTATCAGTAATATTTTAACAAGGGATTATTCAGATGAAATAGGTAAGGTCTTAAGAAGTATCTTTATAAAGATGGGACCAACTGGTATAAAAATAGGACAGGTATTGAGTCATAGACTCGATATTTTACCTCAAAATATGTGTGTTATACTATCTAAATTAACGGATAATTTACCCGGACTAGGAATCAATGAAGAGAAAAAATTGTTGAATTATGCAAAAACAGTTGTTAACTATAATTCTCCCCCTATAAAAATAGGCGCAGGTTGTATAGCCGTTACTTATCTTACTACAGTTAACAATAATGATGTTGTAATGAAAATAAAACGACCAAACATTGATAAGGATCTGGAAATATCCTTTAATCGTGTTTATAATATATTATACTTACTCTCTAAATTTGGGTTAATAAATCTAAATGAAAAGATTGACAAAATTAGAGACTCCTTATTTAGGCAAACAGACTTTGATTATGAATTATCAGAACTTGAATATTTTTATAAAAGATATAATCAGTCTAATCTATTTGAAAAAATTATAATTCCTAAGCCGTACCCTGAACTATCCGATAAAAATATTATTACTCTTGAATATCTTAGAGGTAACAACATCGATAATCTTGAAAAAAAACAAAAGAAAGACATAGCAAATACTCTTTGGGATTTCTGCTTTCATAGTTCATTCATTGATGGACATTGGCACTCAGATCTTCATAAAGGAAATTTACTATGTATGGATGATAAGCTTGGTATAATTGATTTTGGACTAACAGGTTCTTTAAAAGGATTTGAAAAAAGTATAATTTTAAACTATAACACATACATTCTTAAAAAAGAATGGTTTGCTGCCGCAAGACTATATGTCACTAAAATGACTGAAAAATGTGAAATGTCTGATGGAAAAAAAATTAACTTTGAATTTGATATAACAAACATACTTTCCAGAAATTTTGGGAAAAATAATCCAGATATGATAACGTGTGTATCCGAAATGGATAATTGTTCAAGACATTATGGTACACGATTTAACAATAGATACGCTAAATTCGAACTCGCATTCTCAACAATGGCAAGTACAATGGTGGAACTTGGACACAATAATATATATGAATATATGGAAAAAACTCTTATAAAACCCAAATCACATTAAACAATTCAAGACCACATAAAATTAACCAGAAAGTAAGGTTTCATGTATCTACATTTTCTATTGTCAATAAATAAGATAGAATACTTGATACCAAACAAATAATGAGTATTTTCTGTTATTTGTTTCAACCATCTTTTTAAAACTTCTATTGGAGTACCTAATCCAGGACAGTTTGTATAAAGATCTGCTTTATCAAAGATTATTGGTAGTATACATTTTCCTTGTTTCACACTTGATTCAATCCAATCCTTAATATACCCATATTTAAGACTAATTTGGTTCATAAGTTCCTCATTCTTCTTTACAATTAATTCATTCTTTTTACCCATAATCCCAAGCATAAATGGGCTATAATTACTATCATCAACTATAGTCGATGTTGCCTCTTTGCTGTACTGGTTGAAGGGTTTTGTGTATCTATTCTCTTGAACTCTTTTTTTACGAAGGATACGCTTAAGTTTTTTCTTAAAAGGTCTATATTTTTTTTCTTTTTTTACCCGGCGGTTTTGAGAGTGCGCCTCCGCGAGCTTCTCTTTTAGAGTAGCTACTTCACTCTCGAGCGTCGCCCTTTGTAAAACATTGAGGTCTGGCATATTAACCATCCTAGGTGTTTGTAAATATTGAATGTGACTTTCTGAGTCGTCAGCCATCCCTATAATTCAACTGTATTTGAGCTTTTATATCCATTTTTGTTTTTTCTTTATGATTGGTTAAAAAACAAGTTCTTACATCCAATATGGCTTGCCATTAGTATGCCACTCGCAAAATAACAGAAAAGTCTTTTTTTTACATCGTCTTCCGGAACTTGTTTTGGCACAACATTGTTGTTTCGATACCTTATTACGGACTGCTTTAATACGTCGATATTCGAACTCCGTAAGTGGAAATGTTCTCAACCCAGCATTATGTCTGCGTATAAAACCCCCACACGGATCTTTATCATCTTTATTATTTAAACGCCTATAATAACGGATTGAATTCGCACAGTATACTGTAGTCGGCATAAAAGCTTTCATATAATTGCGGAGAGTGTTATTCAACTTAGTTTCCCTTCTTTTACAAAGAAACTTTTTGCTTAATGGTTCATTACTGTCCAGATAATCAAACACTATTTCAATCATCTCGTTTGGCATAAGTTCTCCTAAAGACATACTTGTTGTATTCGTTTTCAAACTCGTTTTTCTTTTAAGTGTTGATAATTTAGTTTATAGAGTTTATATATTCATTTTTTTATGTTTCATGTTCCAAGTATGTTACGGTTAATGGACAAGTTCTCCCAGGTCTCTGAGCTCTTCCAATGACTTGAGTCTTTAGATCTTTACTTCTAAATTCATGATATATGATAATATCTGTAGTCATCTGTAAATTAAGTCCTGCTCCAAAATTTGTTGCATTCAACATAAGGATCTTGACTTCTCCATCTTTATACTGCTGAATAATTTTTTGTTGGGCATTACAATTTCCAGTTAGAACTTTAAAGGGGATTGCTCTCTCTGAGAGTTTATAAGATATACGTCTAAAAGAACCATCATATTCCGAGAAAATTAGATATCTTGAATCTTCCTTCATATTTTTAACTATTTCTAATAAGGTATTCGACTTAGAAAGCAATCCTGATTCTTTTTTAGCACGTTTATTGGCATTAGTATCTGATTGAATATGAAGACTATCTACACGTGTAACTGCTTTACACATAGGGCATTTATTAGAATTCTTTAATGACATCAAAATACATTCAAGACAAAATGATTTCTGACAACAATTCATAATTGCACAAGGATCATCAACAGAGTCCAAACATATAGGACAATTTTCTTCAGTATTAACCCTTTCAGTAATATCGGCAACTTTTTTTAAGTAATCATCTAATTTTTCTTGATGTCTCTTAATACGTTCAGCCCTTTCTGTATTAGTAATATTTCTAATCTGACTTAATCTTTGAATCGATAATGTCTCGTTATGAGCTAAATCTCTATAATTACTAATTAAAGATTCAACAATTGAAGATTTTGAGTTAGCATCACAATTTAGAATCTCTAAAGCGCCTGTAACATCATTCCCATTTAATCTGGATAAAGCTTCTGCCGGTAAATTATTGCGAATTGCACCATTTCTCAAATATATTGGAGCCAAACACTTGATTGTAGATTCTTTATATGGGGGAAGGCATAAAGAGTTATTTACATTATCATCACTATTCTTTATAACAGCCAATTCATTTGGATTTATCTTAGTATAGTAATAATCTCCACCCATCGTACACCGTAGCCACTGTCTATTAGAATATAGTATGTCATATGGAGTTGCACAGACAAACCAACAGAAGTTTGCTTCAGGTAAATTGTTTAATACAAATGTATGAGGTTCGTCAACAATAACTCTATCCCAAATAACAGTCTGATATGGTTCAATCCAGAATTTACGAGCCATTGTATTTGAAATTAATACGATCGAAAAGTCTACTGAGCTCTTACTCTTTTGACCCCACGCTGCGTCCGCACGACTTTCTAGAATCGTTTTTACTAGTTTGTTTACAAGTTTATTGGTATTAACCATAAAGAATTTCAATCCATCGACCATTTTCAATGTATCTACCCATTGCGTCATCAAACTATGTGGCACAATAATTAATGTTGTATTTACATGTAAGCGTGTTCTTTTATCATTTATTTGATTTATTACTGTATAACCTGTATTGTTTAAAGGAATACCACATTTCTTTCTTGGGCGAACACTTGTTGCAACAAGTGCTGTCATTGCAAGCGTTTTCCCCGCACCAACCTTGTCAGCATAAATACCATAGTTTGTTTTTAATGAACGATTCAAATCTTCTCTAACAATAAGATGAGATAATTCGAGATTTCTCATTCGAGATATAGCTTTCTTTTGATGTATAAATAATTGAGTTTTTATAGACTCCGGCTGATGAATCTCATCTTCGTTGTCTTGAATTATGGTAAAACAACATCTACGTCTGTGAGCCGTACCATTCATCCAATTAATCGACATTTCTAATTTCTTTACCTATTCTATATAATCTTATACTTAAGATCATTTTTATAAAAATGACTTGTTATTATTGTGTTTATATGAGTAAAAACATATTATTTAACATCAATATGTACATTCGTAATATGAAAATTCCTAGAGACTTCAAAACATTCATTATATATGGCTATAATAATTCGATTAAAACAAATATATATGGATTCTCAAAAAAAGAATGTAGAGGACATAGTGTTTTAGATGGACTGAAATATATCAAACAAAATTATGATAATTCTCTTATAATTCCCAACATGAATTATTGTCATATTTGTGGTAAGGGGATTTGTTTAAATTGTCTAATGAATATTAATGGTAATGATTTATCCGCATGTTTAACCGATATGACTGACGAAAATGTTATTTATCCCATTTCACCAAAGCCAGAGATCAATAGTGTTACATACAATTGGTTCAATAAATCAAAAAATATCTATATTGACCTTGTAAGTACTTCTGAAAGAAAATATTGTATATGAAACTAATATGTTCTATTTTAAATACTTTTTCTTATTACATCTATCATACTGTTTAAAAACGACTACTACTAAACAGAACAAATATGTTCAATTATTGGAAGACAGGAATATCAATCTTGTTGTTGCACATGGACCTGCTGGAACTGGAAAAAGTTGGCTTGCTTGTAAAATTGCTATAGATGAACTTAAAGCAAATCATGTAAAAAAAATTGTATTAACACGACCTATTGTGTCTGTAGAAGATGAAGACTTAGGATTTTTACCTGGCAATATAGATGAAAAAATGAATCCCTGGATTCAACCATTATATGATATATTTATTGACGAAAAATCAAAAAGTGAACTGAATTCATTATTAAAATGTGGACAAATCGAAATAGTTCCGATTGGATTCATGAGAGGGAGAACATTCTCGGATACATATGTTATTGCAGATGAAATGCAAAATAGTAGTCCAACCCAAATGAAAATGATCATGACTCGAATGGGTGAGAATTCAAAAATAGTTGTCACGGGTGATACCAGTCAATGTGATCTAAAAATTCCAGAAAACGGACTTCATAATTTTTTAAATCTTGTTAAAAATCACTATGAGATAACGCATAAAATGTATGAAAACCATATTGGTATAGTTGAATTTGATATTGAGGATGTAAAACGAAGTAAATTTGTTCAAAATATACTTAAAATATATGAAATATCAAATAAGAGTATTCAACAATAAATCTATATGGATTACCGAAAAGCATTAAACCAAAAGGCTGCTCCCATTAAAGAAAACACTTTAAAGCCAATAGAAAAAACAGTGTATATACCAACTGATGAAGAAAATTATAAAAGTAATGTAAAAGATTCGGTAATAACATACTTATTACCTGAATTACATGAAATGTGTACTGAATTTGTTAATGATACTATACTATTAAAAAATCCTATATTATTGGCTCACCATACTGGATGTAAAAACTTTGTTATTGAAATGATGAATCTTTTTCAAGAAAGTTGTGATGTTAATATCACTGAAGAAATTGAAGAAGAATCAGAATTAGAAGAAGATCTTGATCCAATGGATATATACAATATATCAAATGATAAATTTTGAGATTATATCTTATATAAACACATAGTATTCTATTTAATACATTTAATTAATGGTATGTGTTGGATTAGATGAAGTTGGAAGAGGACCCTTCTTTGGTTCTGTTTTTTGTGGAGCAGTAATATGGGATGAGAATAAACCTATAGATCCTCCATGTCCTATTCCAAAATCATGGGACTCTAAAAAAATTTCAGCCAAAAAAAGAAAAATTCTCTCAAAATGGATCAAAGAAAACGCTGTTGCATGGGCAATCAGTTCTGCTAGTTCAGAAGAAATTGACCATTATAATATTCTGAAAGCAACCATGATTGGCTTCCATAGAGCCCTTGATTCTATTGATAAACCATTTGATCAAATTTATGTTGATGGAAATCGTTTCGAACCATACTGTGGAGAAGACGATTTTATTCCACATGAATGCTTTGTTAAAGGCGATGATACTCATATCTGTATCGGAATGGCAAGTATTATTGCTAAAGTTGCACACGATGAACACATAGAGACTTTGTGCGATGAAGATCCACAACTTGATGAAAGATATAATTTGAGAAAAAACATGGGATATGGTACTAAAGCTCACATTGAAGGTATATTAAAATATGGATTCACAAAACATCATCGGATAAGTTTCAAAATTAAACAAATTCCGCAATCTTACTATGATGATTTTACTAAAACACAAAATTTATAAAAATATTTTATATTGTAATGAATGTTCAACAAAAACTTGTAGTCACTTTTGTTACGGTAGCTATTTTAGTTACAATCGCTGTCGGTCTTCAGTATATAGATAAAGAAAATCTTGACAAAGAAATGATAAAATACTTTCTAGCTGCAGTTATACTCCTGGGATGGTTTTTCTTTGTCTTTATTGCAGACATATCAATGAAAATATCCAGACTTAATAATAAAGTTGAAAAATATCATGATCAAACACAAAAAGACATCAAACAACGCATTCAAAATGCTGAGAAAAATTGTGGAATTACATCTTAAATAATCACCTGTTCTTAATTTATAAAGATCAAATTAGTTATGAAAACCAGAAGACGTACTAAAACACAAAATAAAGTTTTAACACGAAAAAATTCGCTTAGTCCACAAATCATTAACTTAATATCGATATACTGGGATCTTGTTATTGAATATCAAACAAAACAAACTCGTTTTAAAAACTCCTTCAAACAATGTCTTAAATGGAAAAAAACATTGCCAACCTTTTTTGGTTTATATCCAAGAGCATTCCCCATTTTAGATAAAGATAACGTATCTCGTCTTAATAATCCAATCGTTGTAATTAACAAATCTATACAAGATTTGAGAAAAGATCTTCTGGTTATTCATAATGAATTCTTACATGTTAACGCTATATGTGAAGTAGAATATAGAACAACGTACAATATTTTACATACTCTTCCCAAAAAGAAACTACAATACATACAAAAAATTTATCCTGATATTAAAAGACGTATTGCTATATCAAGAGCAAAAATTAAAAATAAAAGATACGTAAATAGTTATAAAAAACCTAAAAAAGTCCGTTTTGGTAAAAAACAAACAAGACAACTATATTCATAATTTCAATGAACCAAAATATAGTATATCTTTATACTCATACGTTAACTTATTTACACTATACTCGTATAATTTTAAATTTGTCTGCGTATTTTGCCATCTATACACCTTTTTCTCAAAACCGTAATTATCTTCACTTATCAACTTTATAGACATACTACCAGTACTAAACCCAGAAATGTCCTTATCTTTGCTTTGATGCGATGATTCCAACAACCGATCCATTCCTTCACTTATAGTAAAAAACAAAGTTTCTATATATTTATCTCTAAACTCAATGCATTTTGATCTTATTTGTATTGATTTACCATCATGTATTTCTATTGATAAACAATTTTCTAAACTTCCATTCTTATATGGTAAAAGCATATCATACAGTGAACCACTATGATTATATCCTTCTTTAAACAAAAATATATCTTCCGTCTTTAAATCATTACCTGATCCAGTTATACCTATTAATCTACCAATATATTCCTGTGTCCTTCCTATAATATTATGTCCAGTTAAATGTTTATTTATAATTAAACCATCTGTACCCAATTTAACATTTACTTCTTCTCCTACCCCATATCTTATAATATCCCTAAACTCATTCGATATTGTATTTAGTGAATATTTACACAATCTCAAATTTGTTTGAATATTTTTCCATCTATATACTCTCTTACTAGCATCGAACAAAGTCACAGTAGATAGACAGTCCGAGTCAGAACACTCCTCCTCAAAAAAGGGATTCTGTGGCGGCGGAGGAGGCGGCGGCGGAGGAGGCGGCGGACCATGAGGAAAAGTCTGGACCTCATCTTCGATTGTCTTACTACTATCTCTTTCTGAATTTACCAAACTAATTAATACATTTCCTTTTAATGATGTATCTATCACATGATTCGAACTATCTAATATCCCATACTTGTTATTATTAACTGTAAAATACAGATTCTCTATATATTTGTTTTGAAAAAGATTGTCTATTGCCTTTATTTGAATAGAATGTTTTCCATTTTTATCTTCTTTCAATCGAATCATCAAATGATTATTTATATTTCCATCCTTATATTTCAATTTTTGGGTACCATAGCCATAATACCCATCTGTCATTAATACATATTCTTGTCTCTTTTTATTACTAAAACGACTAATATTAAATATACTACCTACATACTTGCTCGTAGAAGTGGTTAATATCCTTGTATCTGTATCTTTTGGATCCAGTCGAATTCCATTCGAACCAAAAGTTAAAAGAGATATTCCATTATTAATTGATAAATCTGGTATTATATCCTCATTTGAAGCTACATATGGCTTCATTCTTACAAACTCAGTTGAAACGGAAGAATACGTTTGAGAAGACGGTTTCATTCTCACAAACTGAGATGAATCCGTGTCATCCGTGTCATTCGACGGCGGTCCCATTATATACTGCTGTCCCATTATATACTGCGTTGTATTTGCTATATGTGTATAAGAACTCGAACCAGGTTCAAGAGTACTTATATTTGGAACCAATAATACTCTTGTTCGCATCTTTTCAAAATCTTGGTCCGCTTTCGTATCAAAATCAGGAATATTCCCAACCTGAGGTGCTGTTCCTTGTCCACCATAGTCCAACCATGACTCTTGTCGTATTTTATTCTTTCTATTCATTAAATTTACAAGATGCGTATTTGATTGTAATAAATAGTTTATTCCAAGCCTATCACCTCCTCTTGATTTTAAACCACCTAATATTAAATATGCTCTTGTTTTATCCGAATTAAGGTTATCCCAATTACTAAAATCTGTTAGTACATTAGTCCTATTTAATCGTATATAACTATAATTTCCTCCATAAACATCGTCCGAAAATTTTGGAAGTGGAGCATATGTATCTAAAAATGTACTCAGTACATTCCTATCTCCCGGTCTATTCTTATCACCATTTAGTATCCATTGGATTTTTACATGATCATTTACATCATTCCATCTTGGAAATATTTCTGTTATACTCTTACTCAACTCAATATATCTAAACAGACCCATTACTTATATATAATTTTTTAATCTGTGCCATCCACTAAACAATCTCTTATAACCATAACACGGAACTCAAAATTGTTCAGTATTCTTAGAGGACTTGTCGTAGCTTGATGACCACCCACTGTTAATCCGTCGTGTACAATTCCCGCACTCGAGTTCCAGGTATTAGATGGAAAAGTCAATTGATTACTTCCCCCCGTTCCATCAAACGAACCCGACGTCCATGGTTGCCAATTACCACCTCCTGTTGGTCTGTATGATACAGATATTTGAGTGTATTGAAGCGGATTATCACTACATTGTAATGAGTATGTTAATAAATTTTCACCGCCCATATATCCATGATAAAAGCAATAAACACTAAGATTTCCAAAATCAGAATTAACATTAACAGTTATATTTCCATAATAAAAATCATAAGTTTGACCATTTAC
>CETI01227166.1_pt1 | contig 17950 bp, 19 predicted proteins | sample 361441 | NCBI WGS metagenome assembly CETI01 (sample SAMEA2622478, study PRJEB7988) | marine metagenome | biome: marine biome (ENVO:00000447); feature: deep chlorophyll maximum layer (ENVO:xxxxxxxx); material: "saline water (ENVO:00002010), including plankton (ENVO:xxxxxxxx)" | depth 90 m | reverse complement strand
ACGAGGACTCAAGAATCCGAGGTATCCTGAAGGGCGAGCCATTAGCAGCGCTTCCCAGAAAACTCAATCTGAACAACCTGACCTTCCATCTTCCCTTCGACAAGGTTGAATACGAACCAGAGCAGTTCCCAGGTCTAATCTACCGACTTGACTACCCACGCGTGGTATGCCTGATTTTCGGAAGCGGAAAGATGGTAATTACCGGTGCTAGGCACAAAGACGAGATTCTCGAGGCAGTCGAGCAGATCAAAGACGAGCTAGCAGACCTACTCTAATCGATGAATCAACGTTATTGAGCAGACCGGCATGCGAAAGCCATGCACGCTGCCACCCGCGCTACCCTGATGGTAGCAGTTCTGGCGCTAGCACCTTTCGCCCTATCTCTGAACTCGGAAGACCTGCTTCACCCCAATCAACATTCAGGAGAATCATCATTGCAATCCAAAAACACTGTTTCTGCAGATGTGCCGGATTGGAGAATCAACGACAATTGGATGTACGACGGGTACTTGGATGTGGCTGATTTCGTTGCAGACTCTGGAGTCTCAACCAATGTAGAGACGCTGCAGGGGTCACTCGATAGGACAGTATCGGACATCTACCTGTACGACATCGATGGAAATGAGACCCTCGTCTACGAAGTTGAGTCAATAGGGGCTTACGAGTCATCATCAGTCGAGATAGACGGATTCACTGGCTGCCTTTACGTCGATATGCAAACTACGGAGATAATTCGCGCCTCCGACTTGGCAACCTTCTCGCAGAATGTCACAGTTGACGTATACTTCGATCCTGATGTTTTATGGTGGAGCTGTGTAGAGAACCAGCGGCAGGAGATTGGCGAACTCAGCGTCGATAACACATACATTCCCCCCTTGGAGAACTACGACTTCCCCCTCTCGGTCGGAGAGACGTGGGGCATGGACTACAACCAAGACACCGAATACAGCGGCTCCAGTAATTCCGTCGATATCCCAGATGATAGCAGTGACACAAACTCGACTAGTTGGGCGGTAGTAAGCCAAGGTAACTCAGGGGTGCCATATCCAGATTGCTACCAGTCATTCAACGTGACCTCGTACGACTCCGAAGGGGATGAAGTCGGATACAATTGGTACTGCCCCTCCATTCGCGGAGAGGTGAAGAGCTCAATCGAACAGGCATTCGGATTTATCGCGGTTCACGAGCTTGTTAGCTACCAACCAGTAACTAGGGGGCAGGAGATCTCGATAGACATCGAGTACCCCCTTTCTCCTACCGGCATAGAGATATCCGCATGGGTAAATATCACCGAACAGGGCCAAGGAGTAGCCAATCAGAATTTCCAGTTCCGCTACGAGTCCGAGAATGAGGTTCAGAACGCAACCACGGATGAAAACGGATCCTTTCATCTGGTATTTAACTCGGGGGAAAAACCGGACGATACCTACAGCCCAGGAGAGTTGGGAAGTCACGGTTTGATTGCTTGGACTCACCTTGGAGGGAGCGTTCTGGGGACAAAGACACTGGTGATAGACTCGGAAGTACATGAGATCGACTTGGTCACTGGCTCTTCGGCAGTCATCGTTCAAAGGCTCCGACCATCCACTGGAGAAGAGGTTACTCTGGTCTCATCGATGGGATTCACGGCCATTTCAGGAGATATCCTAACCTTCTCTGTCCCAGTCCTAAACCGTGGCCTAATCCAATCTCCCCCCTCGAGCATTGTCGTAAGCGCCCCAGATGGAACAGAGGTTTCGAGCACCGTCCCACAATTAGAAAGCCTACAGGATGCCCAAGTCATGGTAAACTGGACAGTGCCGGAATCACAGCAATTTGGGAATGCCTACTTGTTCTTTGAGGTAGACCCACTGGGCAATATCACCCAAGACGGAAACCGATCAAACAACGTCGGATCGCTCATTCTCTATGTGGGCGGACTTCCAATCGTGGACCTCTCGATGCCAAACGAGGCTCAAACTAATGATTTGGTGTACCTGGATGCAAGCACTTCCTTCGATCCAGACGGAGGCATCCTGGAGTGTGAATTCAGCATCGAGAAGATTGATGGTTCCCACACCCAGTTATCTGATGATGACTGTATTGTCGAATGGTCTTGGCCAGATGATGGCGTGTTCGAAGTTTCAGTTCTCGCTACAGATGAAGAGGGCGACGACTCAGTGATGCATTCAACGTTCACGGTACTCAATCGACCTCCTGTAGTCATCATTGGCTCCGATGTGGATGAGGTGATGGTAACCACTCCCATCACATTCTCAATCTTGGAAAGCAGCGACAATGACACCAGGAACCCTTCCGAACCCGTGGAAATACTCTGGGACGCCGAGTGCTCAGAAGGGAAGGTCGGGCAGTCATGCACCATAACTCCAATGGAGGAGGGCGGCTTAACCATTGGAGTGCTTGCTACAGACGATGACGGCGCAGTTACCTTGGCAGAACACTCTGTCCAAGTCACAAACATCGCCCCCTCAGACCCGGTCGCAGAACTATACCACGGAGAGGAGAGGATATTTCCAGACAGTCGGGGAGTATTCACAATCTTTGAAGGCGATGACATAACATTCTGGGGGCAGGCACATGACTCGTCAAACGATATCGACGCTCTAGTGCACGTGTGGAGGCCAGATGCCGAGTACCATCCTGCTGTAAACTCAACCAGTACTGGTGAAAGGAGCACCCTTTCGGGAGTCTCATACAACAAATCAGGCATGCATCTAGCAACTCTACAAGTCTTCGACGATGATGGTGAAGGGACAGAATTACTGATAGTTCCAATACAGGTTGTCAATGTAGCTCCGGAGATTTCCCCCATGACCACCGTCCTTGGCAATTTGGAAGAGGACCAGGAGTTCACCATCAATCCAGTTGTATCCGATACTGGAAATGACTCCGTTTCTCTTATCCAATGCTTCGATCTTGACCCCTCGACCGATGGTGATTCCGATGGGGTGCCGGAGAATGACTGCGACGTTCAGTCCAGCATCTTAGTCCATTCATGGCCTGACTCTTATTCGGCCCCCGAATCGCTAGTTTTCCATGTCACGGATGATGACGGTGCATCAGAATCGGTAGAGTTCACCTTCTCTGTAATCAACTCGCCGCCAGAGGCCTTTGCCTCAGCCAGCATGACTAATCCAACCGAAGGCGACTCAGTAGTTCTCTCTGCCAACGGAACAGTCGATTCTCAGGCAGATATGGATTCTTTGATTTTCCATTGGGATATCGATATCAGTATCGACTCGAACGGAGATGGGGACCCTTCAAACGACGTTGACTACACAGGCAGATGGATTGAGTTCTCCTATGATTCTGGAGGTCCGAAGAAGGCACAACTAACCGTGCTCGACGATAGTTCCAGCCACTCAGTTATCATGGATTTGGAGGTTTCCGAAAAGCCCACAACAATCGCCGGGACTATCAAATCAAGCGTCGGCCTGATTATCATTTTGCTAGCAGCAGTATCGTTGCTCGCGTGGACCTTCCTAAGGCCTCCTTCGAAGGTGGAAAAAGAGATTTCCAAGGGGCCAATTGAGATGGACATGGACGCTGCATTCGACGAGCCTGCAGAATCATTGGTGACCACTAGCCCGTTCGAAGCGACCCCCGATGCCGGCCAACTTCCCCCAGACCAAGAGATACTGGATGGTCTTGAAGACGTTCTTGAAGAGCTAACTGGTGGAAAATCAAATGACAACTCACCATCTGAATTTTCCCCGGCACCAAATCCCGACGAGCAAAAGGCCACTCTAGATCCCGCTGACATAGAAGCACTCTTTGAGGAGTAGTCCTCGGGCCACTCGTGGTAAACCTCTTCAGACTTCTAGGACTTCCCAACCCTAACACAACTCCGAAGGCTAAACCAGGGTTGGAACTTGGCGCAACCGAGCCCGGACCGAGGGTTGGCAATAGGTTCCACGATCTCGGCGAGGCTAGGTGGTCAGAAAGGACAGAGAGAGTCACTGAAAGGCCTTCTAGGAGGGTGATATACATGGAACCAGACGGACTTCACCGGCTTCAACTAGATGGGATAGAGGGGAATCTATCCGTCGGTGATATGGTAATTATCGATCTTAACTCTCTGAATCACATGCCAAGCCAGCAATCTGTATGCTCGAGGAGGGCCCAGGAACTTGGTGACAGAACAAACCTCCCAGTCTTCGCTCTGAACGAGGACGACTCACTTCTGATGATTGCTGGAGCAAAGATGCGGGTCGACACTCACAAGCACAGGCTCGGCTCACCTGCTTTGGATAGGGCAATAGAAAACTAGTCGGAGAGCCGGTCACTCTTCCTCCAGCCAAGCATCAAGGTCCCCCCTGGAGACCTCCATTACCGCATGCTCTGTGAAATCCCGATATGCAGCCCATTTCGATATCTCTTCTTCTTCCCCCCTCTCGGTCTTCCTTTCAATGGAGTCATTAGCGTAACTTACGCACCTCCTAAGGAATGAAACCACCAGGTTCCTCTTCTCTTCTAGGTCCATGTCATCCTACCTTCAGATCCTCAATGAGGGATTCCACATGGCCCTTGGCCCTGACTCCGTATCCCGCCCATGCGATAGTCCCGTCCGTATCGATTGCAAATGTTGACCTCAGAGTTCCCATGTACGTTTTTCCATACATGCTCTTCTCCCTCCAAGCGCCATACTTCTCGTGAAGAGTGGCCTCCTCGTCAACAACTAGGTCAAATGGCAAATCGTGCTTGTCAATGAACTTCTGATGTGACTTTGCGCCGTCGGTCGACACTCCGATGACCCTCCAACCACTCCCTTCGAACCTGCCGAAACTGTCCCTGAAGTCACATGCCTGCGTGGTGCATCCAGGGGTGTTGTCTCTTGGGTAGAAGTACAGAATAGCCTTCCCCCCGTCGGCTAGAATCTCCGATAGGGAGATCTTCGATCCATCTGTAATCTCTACCTCGAAGTCGGGCGCTTTGTCTCCAACTGTCAACTCTGCTGTTGTCATGTATTCGCGTGTCGAACCATACTCATGAAGCCTACCATCACTCGATATACGATTTCAGAGTGACCGAAGCAGGCATCGATGGAGGCTCACTGAAACCGAAGCATGCATCTATCTCGAACTCCTTCTTTTCTCCCAGCCCCCTCCCTTCGAAACTAGCTTCTGCCTTCAAGATACGAGAAAGTGACCTCACTGAGTACCATTCTCTCCTCCCATTCTTTGTTACTCCATGAGTCTTCGTTCCGAAGAGAATCCTCCCGAAAAGGGCCTCGAAACTCGCGATGAACCAGAGTGGCCTCCAGAATGGTATTGGGAACGGTGCCCCCCATTCAATTCTGACAGACAGTCCCCCCCCTTCGATAGAGACCTCCCTCTTGCCCCTCTCAACTGAAATCTCGGCCACTTCCACATCTTCAAAGCTGTACAGTTCAGATACGTAATCGGCATGTACCTCAGATGGCGATAAAAGAACCCTCGTCCCATCCGGCTTCGCCCACATCACATTGGTGAAACTCCCTAGTGGGGACTTCCTCCAATCTCCGATTACGATCCTATCACCGGTCGAGAAACCAGTAGATGTTATTCTTCCAGTAAAGACATCCATTCAATCACCCATCTCCTCTCTAATCCTCTTCTTGGTGGCAGCCCAAGAGCAAATCGGACACGCCCCCAGATCGTGCCTTAGCGCCGGACAGTGCTCTCTTCCGAAGTAGATTATCTGCAGGTGCCTCCGATTCCAAGTATCCTCTGGGAAGACTGCCTTCAGGTCCCTCTCCGTCTTGACCACGTTCCTCCCGTCAGAAAGGCCCCATCTGGCCGCCAATCTGTGAATGTGGGTGTCGACTGGGAATGCAGGAACCCCGAATGCCTGGCTCATGACAACGCTTGCCGTCTTGTGGCCCACTCCAGCCAACGACTCAAGGAAGGCCCAGTCGGGCCGCACCTCGCCACCGTCTTTCAGAATCTGCTCCGCCATCCTTCGGAGATTCTTCGCCTTTGTAGGGGCCAATCCTATTTCACGAATGATTCTGTGAATCTCATCTACTTCTAGCAATGCCATTTCCTCAGGACTTCCAGCCGCCTCGAATAATCCGGGAGTGACCTCGTTCACCTTCTTGTCAGTCGTCTGGGCAGACAGCATCACAGCAACAAGCAGGGTGTATGGATCGACATGGTCCAGTGGAATCGGCGTCTCCGGGTACATCTCATCGAGTATGCCGCCGATAATGCCGGCCTTCTCAGCACGGCGCAAACTCAGACCTCCAGTTCCGGGCTCCCTTCATCCCTCCAACCAATCATCGCCCCAGCAGCCACGCATCCGAAAAACGGGACATAGCAGGACAACCACAGCTTCGTGCTCCACTCCTCCGGACTCCCACTCAGGATCCATCCGAACAGGGATAGAAGGGCACCAGGAATCATGGCAAGCGTGCCGAACAACACAGCCCTACCAACTCCCATGGCATTTACGGGACACTACCAGACTTGACTCTAACGGGCCTTCTCCTTCACTACCCATTTCGCCATTATCGCTGTCTGGACCAAGGAAAGCAGCGCAGCCCACCAGATCCACACGGGGAGTCCCAATGCCCATGTCCCATTGTCCTCCCACCACCAGAAGTCCTGAGCAAGCACGAAAACCGCTAATAGCCCCAACATTGGTGCAATTTCCCCGGTTCCTATTTGGCCCAACCAATCGAACCTGATGCCCCCATTGCATCCATACTGGACGGAGACCAAACCAATTATGGCAGCCACGAGTGATGGGATGACGGCAGTGGGAACTGCGCCCTTGACTGGCTCCACCCACCATCCATCGAATGACTCGGGTGAGAAAACCGCTAGCAACACGACGGATTCACCCGCAACGATAGACGCAATAACGGCCCTGCCGTCGATATTTCCGAAATGAGATGCCGCGAAAACAGAGGGGAACAAAACGGCGTACATTGAGAAGGCGAGCAGCCCCAGGTCCAGAATGGACAAATCGGACCATAGTGAAAGAAGAAGGCCCAGAACAGCCAGAGAGACGATTACCGATTCCCTGGGCCAAACTCTACTACCTACTTGGGGGATTAGGTCCCTAGTTACCAGTGAACCGGTGGCGAGAAGCTGCGAGTCCATTGTGGACATCAGTGCTGCTAGGCCGGCGACAAGAACCAGGCCCCCGAGCCACTCGCCTCCAACATCCATGATCATTGTAGGGAGGATATTGTCACTCCCACCCCTATCGAGGCCGGGATTATCCAAGTGGCCCAATGTGCCAATCAATATTGGGGGGAGGAATGCCAACCATGCCACAGCCGGGTATAGAGTTGCCATCCTGCCAATCGCGTAATCACTTTCCGCAGCACAAAGCCTCTGGTACAGCTGGGGGAACATCGGATCGGCGAAAAGCCAGAGAATCATAGTACTCGACCAAATTAGAAGTGTGTAGTTGCCATCCCTTCCTAGCAATCCAGAGGTCTCTTCGTTAGTTGAAATGGACTCCAGCGCAACACCGAGACCACCTGCATCGTTGATCACCATTGCTAGTCCGACCCAGAGGAGAGCCAGCGCGATTGCCCCCTGTACTGCATCAGTCCTAACGACTGCCTTCAAGCCGCCAGTGAGGGTGTAGCCAACCACCAGGGCAGTGACCAGCACGGCTCCGACCCACTCTGGCCCACCGAATAGCGCCGAGACGACTATCCCTGCAGCCCGTGGCTGTAGGGCAAGGTAAGGGATGGTGGCGATCACCAGGACCGATGCCATGGTTAGCTGTGCACCTCGGGAACCAGTCTGCCCTAGCACCATCTCCGGTGCCGTCATCGCCCCATGTTCCACTGACCTGGCCCTGACTTTCCTTCCCAGAATGTACATCGAAACTGCCATGAATCCGGTTCCGAAGGCCATTATAGGAAGGAAAGATAGCCCGACTCTGTAAGAAGCTCCACTCGAACCATATACCGTGAATGCACTGAAGTTTGTAGCTGCCATTGTGATGAGTAGGATTGGCCCAGAAAGACTCCTTCCAGCTAGGTAGTATGACTCGTCTTCCTTCCCTAGGTCTCTTCGCGCCCAAATGGCGAATGCTACCATGGCTATTGAATAGCCGCCTACTATCAACCAAGCAGAGGCCATGTCAACGCCATGTGGCTTCCGGCATTATATTGACTGTCACTGACGCTTATCACCATGGGAACTTGTACACCCAAATCACGAAGTCATTCAGGATGCATTGGATCGCCAGCATGATTGTGCCCGCTATCATCAGTGATGACCCCTCGATGCCATCCTGGTATGCCCCATAGGCAAGCAGACCTAGCATGACGTTGCCAACAGAGGTGAAAAACAGAGTCCCAATTACGAGGAATTGAGTCCATGAGTATTCGTTCTCAATATGTAGAATCGTGCTCTCTATCCACAGTGCAGATGGGATTAGGAATGCCGCATAAGCTAGCAGTAGGCGAACCTCCCCATTGCCATCTGACTCCCCCCATGGCCACCTCATTGAACTAACAGCCGACTCCTCAAGACAGAAGAAAACGATGTACCAGTAAATCAGGAAACCCAGCGCGGCCACGAACATGAACGGTACGATGTACGTCCTCCATGCTTCGGGGACCCCTCCCCACAGTTCCATGGGATTCTCAGCATGGGACAAGCCGAAAACGTACGAGACTAGGACAAGGGGCCCGAAAAAGAAGGTGAAAGCTAGGACGAGCCGACGCGTAATCTCCACGAGCCTTGCAAGCAGCACCCCGTCATAAAATCAAAGCCACATACCTGTTCGTGGAGGCGTGTCCGAGGAATTGGAGGAGCCAGATTTCGTGATCACAGCGACTCATTCTGGATTCGAGGTCCGGAGGTACTCCGACAGTATCCAGGCCAGAGTTAGGACAGATGGGACGAACTGGAGGGGCTCAAGTGGTGGTTTTCGAAGGATTGCCGGCTACATCTTCGGTAGGAACGAGAGGGAGCAGATGATTGCAATGACCGCCCCAGTGCACATCTGGGAAGAGGGCAATGGGACCATGATGGCATTCACCATGCCTTCAGAGTACTCCCTGGAGGAACTGCCCAGTCCAAACGACGACGGGGTGCACCTGGTGAATGCCGAGGGGAGGTCATTCGCCGCCCTCTCGTTCACTGGTCTATCCGGGACCAGGAAGACAGAACGCCTGAAGAAGCGACTTATGAGGCTAGTATCCGAAAACGGACTCGAGGCATCCGGTCCAGCAATGCTGGCGGTATACGACAATCCAAACACTACGCTGCCCTTCTTGCGGAGGAACGAGATCCTCGTTCCCCTATCAGATTAGTCTCTTCAAGCGATAATTCGATTACCTCCTATCCATTCCAGAGGCCAATGAGGGAAGAAAAACCAGTCGAATGGTGGAAGGAAGGCGCCGTGGAAGGAGCGCCTGAGTCGATACCAATCAGCCCTCCGGGATCGCATGCAATCGATCCCATGGCACACAACCCATTCCACGAATTCCAATTCGTTCCGAGGCCAGAACACGCTATGTCATTCACGGACTCAATAGAGAGCGTAATCCGGAACTTCGTAAATTTCAGCGATCGAGCCTCGAGGTCGGAGTATTGGTGGTTCCAACTATTCTTCGTCGTCGCACTTGCGACCGCCGATTTCATAGATGTCATGATGAGTGAATTAGCCGAAGTTCCATTCAGTTGGTTCGGCACTATTGCCTTCTTTGGTCTAATCATCCCAAACCTAGCGGTAACAGTGAGGCGACTCCACGATCTCGGATACTCCGGTTGGTTCATCTTGCTGGTGTTTATTCCCTGCGTAGGTTCGATAATCGGCTTGGTCATCCTTGTTTTTATGGTGGTTGAAGGGCAATCTCAGATAAACGACTACGGAACCGTTCCCACCAACACAATCGTTCGAGAGTGAAACCGAAAGCAGATTAATCCAGAGCCGAACCAGCGGTACGTGCAGCGTTGTGGCGTGACAGAGGTCTCCAAAGCAATGGAAACGGAGGAAGTCACTCTAATCCTCTTCCACAGGGGGTCAAGTGACCCCGAAGCCACTAGGCTGAGGGATTTGGCAGAGCAACGAGGAATCGCGGTTCGCGAGTCATCCAAGTCGGACATGTGGAGGATGTCCCGTGTCAACGACGGGGAAAACCCACCTCCCATACTTGCACTAGTTGGGAGGAGGCCAGACGCAACAGTCGATGAGGTACTGTCCTCCGGGGGTCTGTGCTGGCTTCTCGATGGAGCACGATATCCGGTCAACATCGGCTTCACCATCAGAACTGCAGAGGTCAGCGGGGCTCAGGCCGTTTTCGTCGACGGATCACTGAATCACGCCGAGAAGAAGGCTGCAAGACGGGCATCGATGAAGGCTCACAGGTTCATGCCAGTGCATTGGGTGGATGGGAAGGAACTGGTCGATATGGCCAAGGAAGCCGACTTCCGGGTCATATCATTGGAGGATACCGGTGAAATAGGGCCATGGGAAGAGGATCTGACTGGGAACGTGCTCCTCGTCATCGGAGGGGAGCATGACGGGATCTCCGATCACGTCCTGCAGGAGTCTGATTCTGTTCTCAGGGTCCCAATGTCCGGATTCGTCCCTTCGTACAACCTACAGGCACCCATGGCAGTAGTAGCGGCCGAGGCCCTAAGGCAGCGGAATCCAGAGTCCTAGAAGGAACCCTCTAGCTCTCTGCTGATTATCATCCTCTGGATCTGGCTGGTTCCCTCGAATATCTGGTAAATCTTAGCCCCCCTCATCCTCCTGGCAACGGGGTACTCCTCAGAGTAGCCGTACCCTCCAAGGACTTGGACTGCATCGGTAGTTACCTCCATGCATATGTCCGCAGCGAACCTCTTCGCATGAGCCGACTTCAGAGTCGCTTTTTCCCCCGAGTCTAGGGCATTGGCAGCACTGAGGGTGAGGAGCCTAGCTGCCTCTATCTTGGTAGCCATGTCTGCTAGGATGAATGAGATCGACTGATGTTTGGAAATAGGCTTCCCGAAGGTCTTCCTCTCCTTGGCGTATGTCCATGCCTCCTCCATCGCGCCTCTGGCGTTTCCGACCGCCGCCGCCGCCACTGCAGGTCTCGAGTGGTCAAATGCCCTCATCGCATTCATCCATCCGCCATTCTCCACTCCTCCGACTAGATTTGATGCGGGGACTCTGACATTGGTGAAGTTCACGCCTCTGGTGTCGGAGCACCTCTGTCCCATGTTCTCCTCCTTCTTGCCGAGTTCTATTCCTGGCGTGTCAGCATCGACGATGAAACCGCTTAGGCCCCCGTAACCGGCTTCTTTGTCGGTGTATGCTAGGACGAAGAACCAGTCTGCATAACCCGCACCTGAGATCCATGCCTTGCTTCCGTTAATCACGTAGTCATCACCATCCCTGACAGCCTCGGTCTTCAACGACTGGACATCAGAGCCAGCGTCCGGTTCGGTCACACAATATGCCGCGAGCTTTCCCGAAGCCACCCTCCCCAGGTATTTCGACTTCTGCTCTTCTGTCCCCCCTGTGAGGATTGGGAATGATGCAAGCATCGTGTGGTATGACGCCGTACCGAAACCTGGATCTCCTCTAGAGAGCTCCTCGCAGATTATCATCTCGTCAACAGTAGACATGCCAGCCCCACCGTACTTCTCGGGGATGGTAACATTCAGCAAACCCAACTCGTGAGCCTTCGAAATCGCATCCAGAGGATATGTCCCGCTCTTGTCCCATTCCTCCGCATTGGGACTCACTTCCTCGTCACAGAATTCCCTTGCCATATCACGTATCATAATCTGCTCTTCACTGAGACGGAAGTCGACCATGCGACATCCAGCGAATGGCACTATTTGAGTAGTTTCGGGAGGCGCTCATCCACATCAACTGTTATCTCTCATCCTTTCTTCCGGAATTTGATTCGCATGGTGGAAAACAGGCTAATCGAGCATACTGGGACCGAATTTCCGATAATCTGTGGGGCGATGTACCCATGTTCCAACCCCAAACTGGTCGCAGCAGCAGCGAATGGTGGGGGGATGGCCATCATTCAACCTGTCTCTTTGACTGTAGTCCACGGCTTTGACAAGCCCGACCTGAATCAGGGCCTGATCGACGGCATCCGTTACATCAGGTCGAAGACGGATAGTCCGATAGGGTTCAACGCCCTGATAGAGAAGGGCAACGACAAGTACCTGCAGAGGATGTCCGAGTGGATAGACATAGCACTGGACGAGGGGATCAGGTTCTTCGTGACCTCTCTGGGAAAACCAGACTGGGTGTGCGAGATGGTGCACTCCAGAGGTGGATACGTCTACCACGACGTAACTACTCGATTTCACGCCGAGAAGGGAGTCGATTGTGGCGTAGACGGCCTGATATGTGTCAACGATAGAGCCGGTGGTCATCTGGGAACTGACAGCATGGAGCAGATGTATGAGTCCCTCTCAGACCTGGGGCTTCCTCTGATTTGCGCAGGGGGGATAGGCAGCGAGAAGGAGTTGTCCGATGCTCTCAAGATCGGCTATGACGGAGTCCAGATGGGAACTCGATTCATCGCTACCGAGGAGTGCTCGATGCCAGAAGGATACAAGCAGGCCATAGTGGGAGCAAGCGAGGAGGATATCGACTGGACAGTCAAGCTCACTGGAATCCCCGTATCGGTGATCAAGACACCAAACTACCGCAGGGAGAACCCATGGATCGTCCGCGCCCTCCTCTCGGGCCGATTCAAGCACAGGACCCGGTGGCTGATGAACACAATCTCATTCAGGCGTTGGAGGCGGATGTCCAGCGGTGCCAAGTCGTCTGACATCTGGTCAGCAGGAAAGAGCGTCGAGACTATCGAAGGCATTGAGTCGGCAACCACAATCATGAGGAGACTCGGAGAGTCACTATGAGAACAAACTAGGCCACTTCCTCTTTATGGACCTGAATATCACTCTGGAGGCCACCATCGAAGTTAGCAGGAAGGCTACTGATATCCAAACGGAGGCTTCTTCACTGGTCGCGAGGAGGTAGGTGACAACCAGAATCCCGGCTCCGTAGACCGCACGAAATGCCGAGAAGACCAAGAAAGCCCGGAACGCTTTGCTCTCTAGCATCCTCTCTTTCAATGACGTGTTCGCGTTATCTCCCATATGCTCAGTGTCAAGCAGCCATCCATAACACTTAGTCGTGACTTTGATCATTTATTGCGAAACTAGTCGGAGTGGGCATTTGATGTCTAATTTGCTAAATCAACAGCACCCATCATCTCTCATTGGAGCGACAATGAAAGAAACCTTATCGATGTTCGATGTATTCTGAAGCTCTTCTATCACGAATCTTACATTGCCCGCAGACCCCTTGATCTGAAGCAAGTCAACGCATGAGTGACTATGTTTTAGGCTGCTATGGCTGTAAGACGAAACCTCGACCAATTCCGAATGGCGTAGGTCCAGTAGTTTCTGCCCCTTCCCATGATCGTGTTGGTAGTAAACTACCAAGTGCCCTTCGACGGTAGTGGCTTCGTCCATTTCCATCAGTTCGCCCCTCTGCTGCTTCTCGGCGAAGAACAATGATGCGTCGCGAATGAATCGGCTTCGGTTCTTGTATCCGGATCTTTCAATCAGGTTGTCGAAGTCTTTAGCGAAATCACTATCGGCGCTGAATGATATAATCTGACTCATAAAACTCCGAACTAGGAATTACTAATAATAATTTTTAATTATCTAATTAATAGTTTCAGTTAAATAGATATTATTGAGCGGCGGGCCTCATGAACACACGAAGCACCGCTATGCTAACCGTCCTGATAATGCTCTTCTCGAGCATGGCCGGATGCCTAGACAGATCCGAAGACGAAGAAACTGATGCACTCGGGACAGCCATGGTTTCAACATATCACGTTGGCCAACTGGTCTCCGCTATTGGCGGAGATTTGGTCAACGTTGAGATGATGTCCCCATCCAATGTCCCCGTCCACGATTACGAGCCATCTGCGGCAGACTTAGTGCGGTTGCAGTCGAGTGACATTTTCTTCTACCATGGTTTGAACTTGGAGCCCTGGGTGGAATCCGCTCTTACATCTCTCGGCAATGACGCTCCGACATCGGTTCAGACTCACGCAATGCCTACCGACGAGACTGCACTAGACTACGAGTCAATGCTGATCTCCGATCTGTGCGACCTCCTAACAAATGGGCCATTCGAGAGCACCACCCTCGCAATGGGCGAGGAAGAATACCATAACGACGACGATGATGGCCATGATAACGACTCCCATGACGACCACGATGATGGCCATGATAACGACTCCCATGACGACCACGATGATGGCCATGAAGGCCACGATCATGCTGAGGCCGAGGAAACAATCGAAAACCCAGAGGGCTGCCCAACTGATACCGTAATCTCAATCTTCCATATGGGGGAGGGAGAGCACGTCCTGGAGTTCGAAGAGGATCATCACGAAGACTTCAACATGGCAGTATTGAAGATGCCAGGGGGGCATGCACATCACCACCACGACGACCACGACGACCACGATAACTCCACAGAAAATGATGAAGACCACGATGAACACGGTGAAGATAACCATCATGACGGGGTCTGCCACAACACCACCACTCACGAGAACTACGACTCGATAGAGGCGGACTGCGAAGCTGCAGGGCACATGTGGATGGAAGACGACGATCACGATGACCATCACGACGGGGTCTGCCACAACACCACCACTCACGAGAACTACGACTCCACAGAGGCGGACTGCGAAGCTGCAGGGCACGTGTGGATGGAGGAGGAGCACCATGACTACCCTGAGATCCATGCCGATTACGAAGCACACAGTCTTTCGTTCCCTGAGGAGATGGTCTGTTACGATATGAGCACCCACACAGTAAATGGGTCACTCGTATCCCAAGCAGACTGCGAAGCCGCTGGTCTAATGTGGACGGCAGCAGATAGCGGCCCAGATGATGATGATGACGACCACGCTGACGAGGAAGGGCATCACGAGGCCGGATATGTAGTGGTTCACATCGAGGAAGAGGGAGATTACGGATTCGCAATGCCTAATGCTGTAGAATTCCACGTTTTGGAAGGGGACCACGATGACCACGATGACCATGATGGCCACGAGGACGAGGGGGATGGCCACGACGACGAGGGGGATGACCACGACGACGAGGGGGATGACCACGACGATGGGGAGATAGTTGCCCACAACGATGAGGAGTTCGACTACGACCCACATAGCTGGCTCGACCCACTCGCATTCATTGAGCAGTCCGGGGCAGTCTGGCAGGCACTTACGACCGCATTTCCCAGCGGGGAGAGTGAATTCACTGCGAATGCCGCTGATTTCGCGTCGCAGCTAGAAATGCTTCACACATATTTCCATACTCAAATCCCGGAAGATGACTCATGCAAGCAGACCAAGGTTATCGCCAACCACAACGCATACAATTACATGGCAAAGAGATACGGTTTGGAGTTCATTTCCATCCACGGCATCGACCCAGAAGGCGAGCCTTCAGCAGCCGATATCGCAGAAGCTGTCGAGGAGATCAACGAGGGGGGCATCACCGTTCTGTTCGTAGAGGAGTTCACATCGATCTCGGCGGTTGACAGCATAGTCGAGCAGACCGTTTCTGACACCATGCCAGACGGAGTTAGCGTCGAGTACCTGTACACTATGGAACTGCCTCCAAAGGACCCCAGTGACGACTACATCTCTCTAATGAGGAAGAATGTGGATAGCCTGAAAAACGGTCTTGGCTGCTAGTTTGGCTCTCCTGGGGAGATTTGGGGGTTGATTAGATGAGCATTATCCCCTTTTCCCGGGTGTTGAATACTTACGTTGGCGGGAGAGGATCTACCCAGCCTAGAGTAGAGAGGTGATAGAGTGAGGTTCGCCAGTACGTTTATGGAATATAGTGGATTTTTGTTTTTGCTGCTAGCCTCGTTGGGCGCATGGCTGTCGGTTTAGCGAGGAATGGGGGAAAAATGTCCAAAGAACACTCGGAAGAAACCATCCTGAGTGTCAGAAAGCTGTCAGTTACAAGATCGGGAGTAGAGGTTCTGGACAACATCTCCTTTGACATCAGGAGGGGCGAATTCGTAGGCCTGGTGGGTCCGAACGGTAGCGGCAAAACCACTTTACTGCTTTCGATACTCGGCGTTCTTAAGCCTCTGGAGGGCGATGTGTTGGTCTTTGGCCACGTTCCCGCGTGCAAGCACAACCTCGGAATGGTGGGCTGGGTTCCTCAAGCAGCGACGCAACTCCCGAACAACATCCACATCACCGTGAGGGAACTCATCAGACTGGGTACCCTGAACCAGGACAACTACCTATGGCGTCTCATGAGCTCAGGGATGAGGGAGAGGGTCGAGATGTCCCTGGAGATGGTAGGACTCACGGAGATGGCGGATGTCGACGTTTCCAGACTCTCCGGAGGCCAACTCCAGAGGGCTGTTATCGGCAGGGCCCTGGCTTCGGAGTCCGAATTAATCTTGCTCGACGAGCCCCTTGTGGGCGTTGATAGGGCTTCCAGGAATTCCCTACTAAGACTGCTGGACGACCTATGTCACAACCACGGTAAAACGATCCTCATGGTTTCCCATGACTTGACTGCCGTGACGCAGGCAACTCATCGGATAGTCTACCTGGAGGGGGGCATCCAGTACGATGGGCCAACTGGGGGGCTACCAGACCTCTCGGAGTTGGCTAATCTGCGGGGGATCGAACACGTCCACTCAGTATCTGCACCTTCATGGGGCGAAATAACCTCTGGAGGGGAGTAAGGATGGGTATCGGATCAGCTTTGATGCGTGTCTTAAGTCCGATACTCGAGTCGATAGCCCCATTTGTCCCCGGGGAGGTTTTCCCTCACTTCTTCTCCGGGTTGTTCCAGAATGCACTCGTCGCATCAGTGATGGTTACGGTAGTGGCCGGTTTTCTTGGATCCTTCCTGTTGGTCAGGAATCTCTCATTGATTGGGGATGGCCTCGCTCACGTGTCATTCGGGGGCATTTGCGTGGGTCTAGTGATGGGCTCATCCTCCCCTCTCTGGTTCGCTCTGGTTTTCAGCACCGTTGCAGCGATCCTAATATTCGAGATGCAGAGAAACGAAATCCTGACTGGTGACGCCTCGATAGCCATCTTTCTGACGGGGATGTTGGCATTCGGACTTGTTGTATTGAGGCTCTATGGAGGGGGGATAACCATAGATGTGGAGGGTTTTCTCTTCGGCAGCGTACTGCTAATAGATGAGAAGGATTTAGATCTGATAATCTTAATCAGCGTATTTTCCATAGTCTTCCTCTCTTTGCTACAAAACGGATTGCTCGCGACTACCATCGACCCCCTAGCCGCTCAAGTCCAAGGAATACCTGCAAGGGGAATTGGACTATTCTTCAGTATAACCACTGCAGCGGTAGTAGTCAGCATGGTTCAGGTCGTTGGCACCCTACTGGTGACTGCACTTCTTGTAACTCCTGCAGCTACATCCCAACTCGTCGGCAGGAGCTTCCGAACCTGTCTGATATGGACTCAGGTCTTCGGACTCACATCTGTGTTTCTAGGGCTTTACCTCTCATCCGAGATGGGGACAGGGAGCGGATCTATGATCGCAGTGGTCGCAGCTGCAATATTTGGCTTCGTAGGTATATACCACAGCCTCGTAATGCCCCTGTTATTTCCAGGTAGCAACTCATGATAATGAGAACGTAAGATAAGCCTGCCCAGAGTCCTAATTGCTGTGATAACGTTCAAGAGTATCCTTGTTTCGCCATTGTCATGAATAGAAGAACAATAAAGGGTCAGAGGAAGATCAAGGTTCCAGTAATGAAGATGAGCGGCAAGAAGGAGAAGGTCCAGAAGGACACCCAGGATTCTTGTGACACTCCCGGTTGCGGCTGTGGGAACTAGATCACTTACTAGTGCACTTCCCCGACATTTGAGCGTGGCATTCAAGGTGCGGCACTTCGACCGGTCACTGTGCGAATCCCCCCCGAACTAAGTTCGATGCTG
>CETI01069908.1_pt1 | contig 17960 bp, 11 predicted proteins | sample 361441 | NCBI WGS metagenome assembly CETI01 (sample SAMEA2622478, study PRJEB7988) | marine metagenome | biome: marine biome (ENVO:00000447); feature: deep chlorophyll maximum layer (ENVO:xxxxxxxx); material: "saline water (ENVO:00002010), including plankton (ENVO:xxxxxxxx)" | depth 90 m | reverse complement strand
TGGCCCATATTAACATGATCATTAGGATGAATAAATATTTTTTCTTCAGCTGAATTATTATTAGCTAATTTTGCGACAACCTCATTAACATTCATATTAGTAGAGGTCCCTGATCCAGTCTGAAATATATCTACGGGGAAATGTTCTTCATATCCTCCATCTAAAATTTGATCACAAGCAGCTACAATTGAATTTGATATATTTTTATCCAATAACTGCAGCTCATGATTTACAATTGCAGCAGACCTTTTAATAATAACAACAGAATTAATAAAATCACTTGTAAATGAAATATTGCTTATTGGAAAATTTTCTACTGCTCGCTGAGTTTGAGGCCCGTAAAGAGCATCTTTTGGGACCTCCATCGATCCCATTGAATCTTTTTCAATTCTCATTTTTTTATTTTTCATGATTTTATAAAAGTAATACTATATCTTATAAAGATAAAAAGGAATAAGGTTTCAAATTATTTAACTTCCCATGTATTAGACCCTTCTATTAATGATTGTAGATCAACCTCTTTGTTTTTAGCAGACTTAAGTTGATCAAACATCATAGAATCATACGTTGGCTTATTTTCTTTATAAAAAATTCCTATAGGAACAGGAAGATTTTCATCATAAGTCATTTCACTAATCATTAAACCTAAATTTCTATCGGAAGGATTATGAACGACCAAATCACTATCAGAATAATCTTTTCCTAAAGTAACTACTTTAAATTGTGTACCTTCAAGAATTAGGCCCTTATCTTTTTCTTTACCAAAAATCATTGGCATATTTTCTTCTAAAACAATAACATTATCAGATTTAACATCCCTATCTGTTAAGTTTGAAAATGCACCATCATTAAAGATATTACAATTTTGATAAATCTCTAAAAAAGATGTGCCAACATGCTGTGAGCATTCTTCAATCATAGAAGCCATATGCTTCAATTCTTTATCAATAGTTCTACCAATAAAAGTAGCTGATGCTCCAAAAGCTAGTGCTGGTGGATTAAAGGGATAATCAAGAGAACCCATTGGAGTAGATTTAGTAATTTTACCAACTTCAGAAGTTGGCGAATATTGACCTTTAGTTAATCCATATATACGATTATTAAACATTAATATCTTCATATTTATATTTCTTCTTAATACATGGATAAAATGATTACCACCTATACTCATCGCATCACCATCACCGGTTATAACCCATACATCAAGATTTGGATTTGCTAATTTAACACCAGAGGCAATAGCTGGAGCTCTTCCATGTATAGAATGAAAACCATAAGTATTCATATAGTATGGGAATCTACTAGAGCATCCAATACCTGACACTACAACCATGTTTTCCTTAGGGATTCCAAGCTTAGGAAATACTTTTTGTACTTGGGCTAATATTACATAATCTCCACAACCAGGGCACCATCTTATATCTTGGTCTGAAGCGAAATCTTTTTTAGTTAATTGTTCTGTATTAGACATTTTTAATCCTCTAAATATGTTTTGATTTCTTTAAAAATATCGCTTGAAGAAAATGGTTTACCTTTTATTTTATTAAATCCTTTTGCATCAACTAAATATTTTGATCTTATAATAGATAATAATTGTCCCATATTTAATTCTGGCATCAAAATTTTATCAAATTTCAATAAGACCTCCCCTAAATTTTTAGGTAATGGATTAAGATATTTTAAATGAATCTGAGAAACCGATAAATCTTCTTCATGAGCCTTTGTAACTGCAGACTTAATTGATCCATATGTACCACCCCATCCAACAACTAATAATTTACCACTTGATGGACCATAGACCTCTACATCTGGTATAAAATTTGAAATAACATTTACTTTTTCTTGTCTTTTGAGTGTCATTAAATGATGATTTTCAGGATCATAATTAACATTACCGCTGCCATCTTCTTTCTCTAAACCTCCAATTCTATGTTCATAACCCTTATCTCCAGGAACTGCCCATTTTCTTGCCAAAGTTTTTTCATCTCTTTTATATGGATAAAATTCATCGCCATTTTTCACATAATTTAAATTAAACTTTGGTAGATCCTCTACATTTGGGAATTGCCAAGGTTCTGAACCATTTGCAATATATCCATCAGATAGTAAAAATACTGGAATCATATGTTCTAATGCTATCTTTGATGCTTCATATGCCATTTCAAAACAATCTGATGGTGAAGATGCAGCTAAAACAACACATGGGCATTCACCATTTCTACCATAAATTGCTTGAAATAAATCTGATTGCTCAGTTTTTGTTGGTAAACCTGTTGAAGGACCTCCTCTTTGAATATTAATAATCACAAGTGGTAATTCTGTAATTGTCGCTAAACCAATAGCTTCTCCCTTTAATGCAATACCGGGACCACTACTTGCAGTTACTCCTAAATTACCTGCAAATGCAGCTCCTATAGCACTAGTAATGCCAGCTATTTCGTCTTCTGCTTGAAAAGTTTTTATACCAAAAGACTTATACTTTGATAAATCATGTAAAATGTCGCTTGCTGGCGTAATAGGATATCCTCCGAAGAATAAATCAATATCATTATTATGAGAAGCTGCTAATAGTCCAAGTGAAAGACCTTGATTACCCATAATGTTTCTATATTTCCCGGGTTTCTGCTTAGCTTTTGCAACTTTATAAGTTGTTTTGATAACTTCAATTGTCTCTCCGTAATAAAATCCAGTTTTTAAAGCTTTAATATTAGATTCAGATATTAAGGGTTTACTCTTAAATTTCTTATTTAAAAAATCTACAGTGGTCTGTATATCTCTTTCATATAACCAATATAATAAACCTAGAGCAAACATATTTGTGCTTCTAGCTTTTTCTTTGGGTGTAAGGTCCATGTCTTCCAACTTAGTCTTAACTAAGCTAGTCATCCCAACTTGTATAACTCTATACTTTTTACTTAAAGATTCATCTAGAAGAGGATCTTCTTCATAATTCGCTAATTTTAAATTTTTACGAGTAAAATTGTCTGTATTAACTATTAATAATCCATGTTCCTTGAGATCTGATAAGTGAACTTGTAATGCTGCAGGATTCATTGCAACTAAAACATCTAGTTCATCTCCAGGAGTATAAATCTGACGGCTTCCAAATTGCATTTGAAATGAGCTCACTCCGTATAAGGTGCCTTGAGGAGCTCTTATTTCTGCAGGGAAATCTGGGAGAGTGCTTAAATCATTACCAAAAATAGCTGTATTATCTGAGAATTGTCCTCCTGTTAACTGCATCCCATCACCAGAATCACCAGAAAACCGAATAGTTACAACTTCATTATTTGTAGATTTTTTACCCATATTTATAAATTAAATTTACCGTTAAACAGTATTAATTTACCTATATATCTTTATTTCAACAAAATGAAATTATTTATTAATTTAAATTAAATAGTACATTAACTTTATATCATATGAAAAGTAATAAAACAATAAAATTAACTCAATATAGCCCTGGCGCTGGCTGAGCTTGCAAACTAAGCGCAAGCGATCTTTCTCAAGTTTTGAGTAAATTAAAAATTCCAGCCTATCAAAATCAATCGAGTGGATTTGAAACATTTGATGATTGTTGTATTTATCCAATAAATGAAACACAATCCATAATACAAACAGTTGATTTCTTTACTCCTATTGTAGATGATCCATATACATTTGGACAAATAGCTGCGACTAATTCATTATCAGATATTTATGCAATGGGTGGAATACCCTTGTTTGCACTTAATATAGTAGGATTCCCATCAGATAAAATAAATCTAGAAGTTTTATCCGACATACTACAAGGTGGTATTGATAAATGTGAATCAGCAAAAATAAAAATACTCGGTGGACATTCTATAAAGGATGATGTGCCAAAATATGGATTAGCTGTAACTGGATTAATCGATAATGATAAAATTATTAGAAATAATAAAGCTGCTATTAATGATGATATTATTTTAACAAAACCTATAGGATCTGGTATAATTTCTACTGCAATAAAAAGAGAGATAGCTGATAATAAAGTACATGATGAAGTTATTAAAATAATGAATGACCTGAACGACAAAGCATCTTCAATAATGAAAAGATATAATGTTAAGGCATGTACGGATGTTACTGGTTTTGGATTATTGGGGCATTTAAAGGAGATGTGCATAGGCAGCAAAGTAAGTGCTAAAATTTTCTATAATAAAATTCCATTAATATTAAATACTGAAGACTTTGCAAAAAAAGATATAATACCTGGAGGAACAAAAAGTAATTTTAATTATTTAAAAAATAATATCAATTTCAAAAATACTATTAAATCCTTTCAAAAATTTATTTTATCTGACTCTCAAACATCTGGAGGATTATTAATATCTTGCAATAAATCTGATTCACAAATACTATTAAAGGAGCTGAATAACTCTCTAGATTATAAATCAGCTATTATTGGAGAGTTTATCCACCAAAAAGACTATTCCATTTATTGTGAATAAAATTTATTTAGATAATAATTCAACAACGCAAATAGATCCCTTAGTCTTAGAATCTATGCTACCATATTTTAGTGAGAAATATGGAAATTCTTCTAGTCAATCACACGCATTTGGATGGGAAGCAAGAGCGGCTATTGATATTGCAAGAGAGCAAGTTGCTAATATTTTGAATGCAGAAACAGAAGAGATTGTTTTTACTAGCGGTGCTACTGAATCAAATAATTTAGCTCTATTAGGCTATATTAATTTTTTATCTTCTAAAAATTCAGAAATAATAACATCAAGTATAGAGCATAAAGCTATTTTAGATGTTTGTAGTAGAATAAATAAAAATGGTAACAATATTTTTTATATTAAGCCAAATAAAGACGGAATTATAGATTTTAAAAAAGTTAAAAACCAAATTAATAAAAATATAAAAATTATTAGTATTATGCATGCTAATAATGAAATAGGAACAATTCAACCAATTAAAGAGTTGGGACAATTATGTAAAGATAATAATATTATTTTTCATGTTGATGCAGCCCAATCTATTGGTAAAATTAAAATTGACGTTAAAGATATGAACATTGATTTATTATCTATATCATCTCATAAAATATATGGACCAAAAGGAGTTGGTGCTCTTTACATTAAAAATAAGGTTAAAATCGAACCACTAATTGTTGGAGGAGGGCAAGAAAATAATATACGGTCAGGAACTCTAGCTACTCCATTAATAGTTGGTTTTGGAAAAGCATGTGATATATCATTAAAAAAAATTGATTCTGATAATAAAAAAATAAAAAAATTAAGTAATAATTTAATAGATGGTGTTTTAGATAAATACCCCGATTCTAAATTAAATGGTTCCAGAGAATTTAGAATACCAGGTAATATTAATTTTTCATTTCCATTTTTAAAGGGCATGTCAATTATTAATTCCATGCCTAAACTAGCTTTATCTAGTGGCTCAGCCTGTACCTCCTCTAGCCCATCACCATCTCATGTTTTAAAAGAAATTGGTGTCAGCAAAATAGATAGTAACACATCAATAAGACTAGGTATTGGTAGATTCAATACAAATAAAGATATTGATATAGCAATTGAATCAATTATTAATGCAATTAGGAATAAAATATGATAAAAAAAAATGATGTAATAGATATTTTAAAAACTTGTTTTGACCCTGAAATTCCGATTGATTTATGGAATTTAGGGCTTATATATAATACGGAAATAAAGGATGATACAGTTAACATATTAATGACTTTAACTACTCCAGGTTGCACAATGATAGATGTAATAGCTAAAGATGTAAAAAACAAGTTATTACAATTAGAAGAAATAAAGAATGTTAATGTAGAGATTACATTTGATCCTGTATGGGAACCTAATATGATGACAGATTATGGTAAAGAAAAATTAGGCTTTAAAGTTAGAAAGGCAGAAGAAAATGACGAATGGGAATAAAATTGAAACCATTGATTTAAATGATTTTCTAAGTGAGGGTATTATTAAAGAAAAAAAATTCTTAGAGAAATTAGAAGATATAAATTGGTCTTTATATTCTAATAAAAAAGTCTTAATAAAAGGATGTGCATCTGTGCCAGTGCCTACTTGGGCATATATGATGATTACAGCTAAACTAACACAATTTGCAAATCAAGTTCTATATGGTGAAATTTGTTCAGCATATACTATATATAAAAAAAATTAAATATCTAATAAAAAATCGAATTTCAAACCTAAAGATTGGTCATAAAATAGTTCAGATGTACCATCATTTTCAAATTGATAATCTATAAAATCCCTTAATTTATTAAATGTTCTGCCATTAATCATTTTAGCTTTACTGTATGTAAAATATAGATTAAATCTTCTATCAAATTCCCATTTCAATATACAATTAAATTCTAATGATGAATAATTTGCGCTGTAAAGCAATCTATCGCTAAAATAAGTATTTGTAGGTTCAGATTCTAAATCAGGATACATATAACTATTATCTACACTTAACTTTGAATATGGTTCGCTTGGACTAAAATAATTATCATATATAAAATAATTACCAAATAAATTAATATTAAAGTTTTTCAAAAATGAGGAAGAAATAGATACAGTAATCTGTTTTTCAAAAATATCAGAATCTGAAAATAAATAATTATCTTCTGATCGGTGGGCATTACCTAAATCTGGTACGAATGAACGTCTACGTTTAAGAAAATTATATTTATCGGTTTTATTTTCTAAATCATAAATCAAGTTTACAGACAACCATTTTGTTGGTTTATAGTTCAAGTCAACAGTATAAGCAAAACCTACATCTTCTAAATCATCTTTAAAGTATGAACTATTATAAATAATAAAGATTTGATTTGTTTGATCTGTTGAAAATATAAATTTAATATGATTTGAACCTGGTATTTTAACTATAGGTCTTATTTCACTATTTGAAAAATAATCATAATTATATAAATCTAAAAACAACCAATCATCATAATGCAAAGAAATACCGATTAATTGAAATTCAAAGTAATAATTGTTACTAAAAATATTTTGCCATTCAAATAAAAAGACTTTACCTAAATTATCATTTTCTAAATTATTCTCTGATGTATAGCGAAAATGAAACATCCTGCTAATTGATAATTTATTAGGGTTGTTCTTTGTGTTTGATATACCGAAATCAAAAACAGAAAAATTATTACGCTCTAAATATCCAACATGATTAATATAGAAATCTTTATCATATTTCTGATAATTAACCCATAAATCAAATATGCTATTATGAAAAAATCTGCTATTTTTACGATTAATTAAATCCCTATAACTTATCTCATATGATTGACCTAATCCATTTGACGTACTATCAATATTAGATAAAGCAATTTGACCATCAATTTTTAATCTATCATCGAACAGACTAAACAGTCCATCAATTGAATAAGCTTTTGACAAATCTTTAAAATCTTCATAAAATGAATTTGTAAATCCAAAATAAGAATTATCATTTATAATTTTTTTTCTTACCCTGCTAATAATTGTTTTAATTTTTTTATCAAATAACATATTAAAATTTTTGTCTATTTCTGATTGAACATACAGTATACCGTAATTAAAATTTTTATCACCCAAACCATCTATTCTAAATGCATCTTTGATAAAAACATTATATAATTGATTTTCATATACAACATTACTGCCTATTCTTTGAGAATAAAAAATATCAATTGGCGTAGAATATATTCGACTATTATTTACAAAAAAAGGTCTCCTCTCTTCATAAAAATTTTCATAGGATGAAAAATTAATATATGAATTAATTTGCTCAATTTGGCCAAAATCGGAGTTATGCGTATAAGAAAAATTTAAAAAACTATTAGGTGAATAATTAATATCAAATCCTAGCTTATCAATATTAGGACTATCTATTTCAGAACTAATATTTGTAGTATCAATAATATATCCTCCATTTACTTCCCTTAATTGATAATATTGATTTTCAAATTTAGAATTACCGCTAACAATATAAGAATTAATATCAAAGTTTCTATTATTGGGTAATTCTAAATTCTTTATATGCCCATAATGAGAAACAATACCATTTATTTCCATTGGCAATAAAACCCATCTATGATATTCTTTATCGCTATGTGAAAAACGCAGAAAATTAATCCCCATAGTATCATTTTTAAAATAATCTAAAATTTTAAATGGAATTTCATACTCTATAATCCATCCATCATCAACTAAAGATACTTTTGCATTCCAATATACAGAATTCCAATATTCATCAAAATTTCCATCATTATACATAATATAATCAGCTTTAACACCAGAACTATTTACAGCAAAACAATAACTTTGCTGATGATCATGATCACTGTCTAATTCAATAACAAAATAATCAGCATTATTATCAAATCCTTCATACCAATCATCATAAAGAGCATTTTTAGTTTTAATATTATCTAAATCATCAAATAAATAAACTCCTATATATAACGACTCTTGACTATAAAGAATTTTAATTTCTGTTTTTTTTGATGGACTAGCACCATATTCAGGTTCTGCTTGAACTAAATCTCGAATTGACTTTGTTAATTTTTTATTATTCCATTCACTTTCATCTAACAAACCATCGATAAGTATTAAACCATTATCAATTTTAGATGGATCATATTGTTTATCAATCTTATATTCACTAAAAGGTTCTGATAAAAGAATAGAAAAATATAATATAATATAATACCTTTTAATTAAAGGTCCTCCCCTTACAAATATTAATTAATCAAAAGTTATAATATAATTGATAAAATTGCAAAATTGTATTTTGTAACAAGTAATATTATTTTGTAACAGAGATTAATGAAATAATTCTAAATAATTTATTAACATTTATAAATAAAAATTTATTAAATTAAGGCCGATTTAATTAAAGGTATTTTTATGAAAATTTGTGTCTTAATGAAGCAGGTAGCATCTGAGGATTCACCAATAAAAATTAATGAAGACAGGCTAACCATTGATAATAATAGTCTGAATTTTGTTACAAATGAACCTGATACATACGCATTAGAAGAAGCTCTCCAAATTAAAGAAAAAACATCAGGAGAAGTAACGATATGCACACTTGGATCTGATACATCGCAACAAGTTATTAAAGATGGACTCGCAAAAGGAGCCGATAAAGCGATGCATATCGCAGGTGAAGATTTAGCTGATTTATCTCCATTGGAAATGGCAAAAATTATCTATCATAAAATTAAAGATGAGAAATTTGACTTAGTTCTATCTGGACTTCAATCAAACGATTATGGTTATGCACAACTAGGTATTATCATTGCTGAATATCTTAATTATTCTCATGCATCTCTTGTTATTGGTACTGAAATCACAGATAATAATTCATTAAAAATTAAACGTGAGCTGGAAAATGGTTGGTTCCAAGATTCTGAATTAACCCTTCCAGCATGCTTATCTATACAATCTGGGATTAATCAACCAAGATATGCAACATTGAAAGGTATTATGTCAGTCAAAAATAAGCCTGTTGAAAAATGTGACGTTCAAGACCTTGGCTTAAATTTAAATTCTGGATACAGGGTTGATGAAATATTTTTACCAAAAAAATCTAAAGAAACTCAGGTCATTGAAGGCAATACTGATGAAATTGTAGAACAATTAACAGACATTTTAAAAAACAAAATAAAAGTGGGCTAATATGAAAATTATAGTACTAATAGAATCTTCAAATAATAAAATTCACCCTGTTTCATTAGAGGCATTAGCCGCAGCACAAAAGTTAGCCGATGATACAAATAGCGAGGTTTATTCACTATGCTTTAATAAAAGCTTAATTGAGAATTTATCTCAATATAAATGCAATAAAGTTCTAAGTATTAAAAATATAGATTTAAATGAATACGACCCTATGATTTACTTAGATGGCGCAGAGCAAACTTTTAAATTGCTTAATGCTGATTTAATTATGTTTGGGCACTCATATGAAACTAGGGACTGGGTACCTAGATTAAGTGCCAGGCTTGATATACCCTTTATATCTGATTGCGTTAATTGTGAATTAATAGATTCAACGGTAACCCTAAATAGACCAATTTATCAGGCTAAATTAATTCAAAAAATAAGCTTAACAAATAACAAGGGCTTAATCTCATTACAGGCAGGTTCCTTTTCTGCTGAGGACTTAATTCAAGGAGAATCTAATACCGAAGAATTAGACTTAGAATTAAAATCAACTGATAACATTAAGCAGGGCGAAAGATTTCAAGAATCTGCAGGAGATGTTGATTTAACAACATCAGATTTTATTGTTTCAATAGGCCGAGGACTAGGCAAAGAAGAGAATATCCCTCTTGCTCAAAATTTTGCAGATAAAATAAATGCACAAATCGGAGCATCTAGGCCAGTTGTTGATGCTGGATGGCTCGATCATTCTAGGCAAATTGGTAGTTCGGGGCAAGTAGTTTCTCCAAAATTATACTTTTCACTAGGTATTTCAGGAGCAATACAACATCTAGTTGGAATGAAAGGTTCAAAGCAAATTATTGCAATTAACAAAGACCCTAATGCTCCTATTTTTGAAATTGCAGACTATGCTGTTATTGGAGACGTTCTAGAAATTCTTCCAAAGCTCACTGAAAATCTTTAAATTCTTCAAAATAATAATTTAATTTATTAATTTATTATTATTCACTATATTAAACCGACCAGTCGGTTTAATATTTAACTATTATGATTTATTTTAATATTATAGAGCAAATACTAATCTCTGTGCTTATAGCAATATGCACTGGCTCATTCTTTTGGGAGATAACCAAAAGATTTAAGATAGTATTAAAAGGAGAGGGTGATCTTCCATTTGATAATATACCTAGTAGGCTAAAGAGAGTGCTTGATGAATTCTTACTACAAAAAAAGGTACTTAGGCAAAGATTTATTCCTGGATTAATGCATGCTTTCGTATTCTGGGGATTCATTGCGTTTTCTTTAATAACAATTGATCATTTCTTAAGAGGATTTAATTCAGATTTATTTACAGATAATATAAGATATTACTATAGTCTCATTTTTGGATTGCCTTGGTCCATTTTAGTATTAATCGGAATTTTATATTTAGCCTATAGAAGATTTTATGTTAGACCAAAATTTTTAGGTGAAAAAATATCCTATACATCTGCCATTGTCACAATATTCATATCAACCCTTATGATAACATATATGATAGATGCCTACTGGATAGTTTATGATTCTCACCCTAAAACATTAATATTTAAAATTAATTGGTGGATACACGCTATTCTTATTTTAGCATTTCTATTCTTAATTCCAAGGTCAAAACATTTACATCTAGTGCTATCTCCTATCAATATTTTCTTTAAATCATTTGATACGCCTAGCCATAGAGCAATACCAATAGATATGGAAGGAGATGAAGAAGAATTAGAAAAATTATTAGCTGGAATGGGAAAGCTATCAAAAAGCCAAACTCTAGATATTTTTTCTTGCGTAGAATGCGGAAGATGTACAGAAGTGTGTCCTGCAAATCGAGGCGGTGGCGTGCTTGATCCTAAACATAACTTTATACTTGACCTTAAAGACCCCATAATGCAAACCAATGATGTAGATGTGATAGGTGATATTAATGTAGAAGCTGGCTGGGAATGCACATCGTGTCAAGCGTGCACGGAAGCATGTCCTGTTGGTAATGAAGTTGAGAAATCTGATGAAATTAGAAATCTCCAAGTTCTTGTTGAAGGCAATGTACCTCAAGAATATCAAAAATTATTCATGAATCTACAAACAACGGGCAATACAGAAGGAGCAACAAGTAGCGCACTATCTGAAAAATTGCCTATTTATGATGGCAATCAAGAATTTGTATTGTGGCTGGGTTGTTTTTCTAAATATGCATTAGATCCAAAATATGGAGATTCTGTAATCAGTTTAACTAAAATTCTAGATAAGGCTAACATAACATATGGAATTTTAGCAAAAGAAAAATGTACTGGAGAACCTGCTAATAAACTAGGTGATAAATTAACCTATAACATGCTAATGAAAGACAATTTAGAAACATTAAAAGAGGTTAAAAAAATTATAACAATGTGTCCTCATTGCTCGATTAATTTAGGTACAGAATATGCAAAATATGAAAAAATTGAATATGAAGTATACCATCATACTGAAGTTATTGAAGATTTAATAAAGAATAATAAAATTACTGTTAATAAAAACAATAGCGATAAAGTAACATTTCATGATCCTTGCAATCTATCTAGAGGCATGAATGTTACAAAAGCTCCTAGAACAGCTATCAATGCCAGCTGTAGCAATTTCAATGAACTTGAAGAGAATGGTAAAAACACACTTTGCTGTGGTGCTGGAGGGGGCTTATGGTGGAAGAAAGAAACTGTTGGTAAAACACATCTAGTTAGAGCAGAACAGGTTATAGAATCTGGCAGTGATACTGTTGTCACTGGATGCAGCTTTTGTTATGGCATGATGAATCAAGGCCTTGGACCTCTTACTCCTCAAGATCAAGAACCAATTAAAGTAAAAGATGTTGCTGATTTAGTTGCGGAAAATTTAACATAACCGAAAATAATAATTTTATGTTTACCTGGATAATAGCTCAAATATTATACTTAATTGGTTTTATAATTATTCTCCTTACTCTAAAAAGGTTTATTGTTAAAAAGTGATATATATCACATTTATATAACTTTCACACTTATAATACATACCAACAAAAATTTTAGTTGTATATATTCCTAATAAATGGTAGTTTTTTGCCTACATCTTTTTATTTTTCTAGATGTAGAGGTATGTTTTAAAAGATTTGCTTTAAAATAAAACTTAACAAGGAGGAGCAATAATGAAACGATTATTAATAATCATATCAGCAATATCCTTTATGTTTGCAGATAGTGCCGTTGGCAACTGGAAACTTTCTGGTCTTATTGTTGATTACTATGACATAGCACGTCCACATCCTGACTATCCAAATGGTGTACCATTTTTATTAAATGATAGTTATGGTTATGGAATTAGTGTACCAGTAGCAGTAGTACCTGCTGGACTTATGTTCAATAGAACAAAAAGAGGTCCATGGGGTGACGCTGCACTACAAGCAGCAGGAATTAACTTAAACGTTAATCTTTATCCTGATGGAACTGGTGTTGTAGGTGAAGGAAGTTATTATCCGGATGTTGATTTGATTCCTGGTACATGTATAACAACAGGACAAATCTTTCCAATAACTGACTCATTTAACTGGGAAGATGGAGAAGAAATGACATTTCCATATACTAATATTCTTGGCTTACCAAGTGAGAATGTTAGAGCAGGTCAAGTTGCATATGGTCTTGGTGTAAATGGCTCATCAGTATTTGATAACTGGACAGCTACACCTCAACATATTCCAACTCCTGCAACTCTACCTGGAATTTTCTTAAGTGATGGTACAGTATTATCTAATCCTGCTTCATACGGTGGTGTAACTGCTGGTATGTGGGGTGGATACTACCAACAAGGTGATCTTGGTCCATCAACTATGGGAACAAATGATTTTGACATTAATTTCATGCTTGTATGGAATGCTATTGATGGCCCAGAATCTGAATCTGGTTTAGGTGATTTAATTGGTGAAGATGAAGATGGTGATGGTTCTGATTATGACAGAACATTTGGTGTACCATATTTATCTGCTACTTATATTAATAACACTAATCCTTTATGTGATATAACTGGTGGTGCCCTAGTTGGTGAAGCTGGTTTAACATATCCTGTTGCAGGTGATATCGTAGATGCTTTAGGTGGCAGTGAAGCTGTTGCTGAGCTAATCACAGGATCTTGCATACAAGGTGTTGCAGCGGGTGCTTATGATTCTTGCTTAGGTCAAGTAGCTGCTGGTGCTCAAGCACAATGTGATGAAGCAGGTGGTCCTGTTGCAGTTTCTGCAGGTGCATGTTTCGGAGCATCTCAAGGTGCTGATTTTGCAGGTGCATGTAATGCATATGGTGTTGATGCCGCTCTAGTTGCAACATGTACAGGTCTTGGATTTGACGATGAGACTTGCGCAGGCGCTTCTGCTCAAGCAGCTCCAGCTGTAGAACAATACTGTGATGGTTTAGCAGATGCAGATGAAGATGGCGAATTATATGGTGATAACACATGTGCTGATGTTGGTGTTAATCCATGCGATGTTTTAACAAACCCTGATTTTTCACTTGGTTTATGTGGTGTTTTAGCTGAAGCTTTAACTACATCTGAGACATGTGAAGACTGGGCGAATGGATTAAGCGAAGAGTTTTTAGATGGTTCAGCTGTTAGCGTTCTTGGTGCTACATGTACTGATTTTGCTGGTGGTTTAAATGCTGGATTATCTGTAGGTGATCCAACAGCTATCGCTACAATTGATGGCTTATTTGCTGGTGTATCAGGAATGACATGTACTGAATATGGTGCAAGTTATGAAGGCATGTGTATAGAATCAGTTGCAGGTGCTAATGACATGTATTTAATGGATCCATCTTTAGAAGAATGGGGTCTATTTATGACATTTAATGGTGCTTCAGTTCAACAATATCTAGCTGGCGGACTATCAATTGAAGAAATATCTGTAGCATTTCCTGAGTTATTTGTAAATGATAGTGGATACGATTTTGATCCAACTTGCTATGCTACTGGTGAAACATGTGGTGGACGTTTAGTTATGAATTTTGCACCAACTTGTGTTCCAGAAGTTGAAGGACATGAGATTGTTGCCGAGTTCGTTGATTTAAGTGCACTAGGTTGTGAAGGAACTGGTGATGTTGCAGGTGGTTGGGATGAACTTCCATGCGCACCATGGCCTCCAACAAGTGAATACTACTGTGAGTGTGATTTAGATACATATGGTGACTGTGCTGCTGAAGCAGGTGCTGATGCTGCTGCTCAAGGAGCTTGTGTAAATGATTACCTTTGCTATGACGGTGTTCAAAACCCAGAATATGAAGGCCCTGCTGGTGATGGCGTTGTAAACGTTGTTGATATTGTTAAATTAGTTGGTCACGTACTTGGTACTTCTCCACTAGGTGGATACTTATTATGTGAAGCTGACTTAAATGCTGATGGTATTATCAATGTTGTTGATGTTGTTGCTATGGTTAATATCGCATTAGGTGGTGCTGGCTTAGGAAGCAATGATGCTACTGAAGCTACTATCATCAATGATGGTACAACAGTATCGATTACTACTGATGGTCATATTGGTGGTGTTGACATGGTTGTTGAATTTACTGGTGAATTTGATATTCAATTGGATAACAGATTTATTGGTGGTGTAACAACTGAAGGTAATACTGCTCATATTTTATTAGTTGGATTAAATAAAGATGAAGCTGGATTAAGAGAAAGCGTAGAAGGCGAATTATTTAATTATGATGGTGAGATTATTTCTATTTCTCAAGAAATAGCAAATTCACGTGAGATAATTAATAATGTTACTTTTTCTGAAGCTGTTCCATCAGCTTATCAAATATCTAACGCATATCCAAATCCATTTAATCCATCAACTAGTTTTGAGATGAGATTAGATCAAGCTTCTGACGTAACTGTTAAAATATATAACTTAACAGGTCAGTTGGTAGATGTTATAGCTGAAGGAAGTTTTGCAGCTGATACACATACATTTACATGGAATGCTGAGAATCTAGCTAGTGGTGTTTATTTTATATCAACACAAGTAGGTAGTAATATAGAAAATCAAAAAGTAATGTTAATCAAATAATTACTTTATAAATCTATAATTTAAAAAAAGCCCTAAGGTTATCATAATCTTAGGGCTTTTTTTATTTTTATTTAATAGCATAAACCTATTACATTAAACTGTTTATTATTGTTTATAATGTCCATTTATAAAATAAAAAATATTATTATAACGCTTATTATTTTAAGTGCAATCCAAGCAGCTACCGTAAAAGGTTCTGTATATGATAAAAAAACTAATGAACCTCTAATAGGGGCAAGTGTTTTTTTAGATGGAACAGGATATGGTACAGCAACTGATATAGACGGATCCTACTCAATAAATATATCTGACCCCAACAAAACATATAATCTTAAATCAACATACATTGGCTATTTAGAGTTTAATAAAAAAATTGAATTCTTGGAAAATGAAGAAAATATTTATGTAGACATTTTGCTAGAATCTTCATCCGTTGATGTAGATGAAACTACTGTAACAGCTCAAAGAAGACAAGATAAAGTCACAGAATCTCCTGCTGCAGTAGAAATTGTAAGTGCTGGAGATATTAAAAGAGAAGAATCTACCAATCTAGGTTCTTATTTAAAAGGGATTAAAGGAGTTGATTTTACTTCAAGTGGGTTAAATAACTATAGTATCTCTGTTAGAGGATTTAATAGTAGTTTTGCATCCAGACTTTTAACACTTACAGATGGTCGTGTTGCAAGCACTCCTGCATTAAGAGCCGTGATTTATAGTACTGTTCCTCAATCAAGTAAAGATATTGAAAATATTGAAATTGTTTTAGGGCCATCAACGGCTCTATATGGAGCAAATGCACATAGTGGAGTTGTCAATATAACTAGTAAATCACCAGCAGATTCAGAAGGCTTAGACGTTAGTGTCTCAGGTTCTATTAATGATAATAGAAATTTACAAAAAATAAGTTCTAGATGGGCTTCAAAATTAACCAAAAACCTAAGCATGAAAGTTTCAGGCATGTATCTTCAGGGCAATGAATGGGAATTTGTAGGTGAACAAGAATATAAACTTCATAAATATCCTTACTCAGGGACACCTGCTAGAGTTACTGATGGTAAAGATAATAATCCATGGAGAGATGATTATTCAGAGTTAACGTACGCAACAACCAATGATAATAGAGTTGTAAGAATTGGAGATGGTGAGGCATATGACCCTTCAGATGAGAGGTATGATCCTGATGGTGATGGTGTTGCTGGTGAAGACTGGTTTAATGGAGTTGATGATGATTTAGATGGTTTAATAGATGAAGATTATTTTGCAGTTGATGGAATCGATAATGATGGTGATTGCACTCAAGATTCAAACTACGATGGTTGTTTCTGCTGTGGATGGCACGATGCCAATAACAATGGAGTTTGGGATGAAGGTGAAAGTCCTTATGGGGATGATAATGTTGATGAATTTATAGATGTTAATGAAGATAAATGGTTTGATGGGATTGACAATGATGGTAATGGCCTTGTAGATGATAATAATGAGCAATTTACAGGTGCAACCCCCTTCCCTAACTGGTCTTCAAATATTGAGAATAATAAGATAATTGTTTTTGATGGGAGAAAAAATAAATTTAATGCACCCGAAATATTTTATGATTATGGTACTGATAATGTATATTCTTTTGGAGATGTAAATGCAGATACATGGGATGACGATGGTTCAGAGTTTAATGGATTATGGGATTGTGATGATGATGAGAATTGTGAAGAATTTGAGGATTTTAATGGTGATGGTGTTTGGACATCGGGCAATCAAAACCCATGGTATATTGAAGGTAATGAAAATATAGGTAATTTTCATATAAGAGGAAATCACTACTATGATGAAGATTTAGTAGAGTTACTCTTTGATGTATTTACTTATGATTTAGGTGAAGATGGAAGAGCTGGTGACTATACTTTTTCTGATGGCATAACAAATTATGGATTTATTGATGCATCTGGGAATGATGCTTTTGATGCATGGGAAGGTGGCAATACATTGACTACTGGCATTGGGGCATATACACAAGTATCTTCAATACCAACAGAAAGCTGTGCAGAAGGATTTAATGGAAATGGCATTTGTGATAATTTTGGAGGTTTTGGTAATGATATATTTATTCCTAGTGCACATGATTGTGGTTTAGATGGACTTTGCCCTGATGATGAGGGTTGGACAGAAGCTGATTATGGTGAGGGTAATGGAGTTTGGGATTCATTTGACTGGGA
>CETI01065844.1_pt1 | contig 18013 bp, 20 predicted proteins | sample 361441 | NCBI WGS metagenome assembly CETI01 (sample SAMEA2622478, study PRJEB7988) | marine metagenome | biome: marine biome (ENVO:00000447); feature: deep chlorophyll maximum layer (ENVO:xxxxxxxx); material: "saline water (ENVO:00002010), including plankton (ENVO:xxxxxxxx)" | depth 90 m | reverse complement strand
ATATAAGAGAGAATTGTAATATTAAAGAGTAAAATGGGTATAGAAGAGGTAAAGATAGATAAGTCTGAAGATTTAAGAGTTGTAACTCCGCCAAAAACACCTCCAACTATGAAGAGATCAATTAAATGTCCGCCCCCACCTGAGAAGGAAAAGAAAAAAATGATTCGAAATAAGACTTAGACTATTAAAGTTTAAGTAATAGAATAATAATTATAGAAAGTGAATAAAAGAATTACTATATTCTATTGATAATGGAATCGAAGATTCAAAGGATTGTTTCAAACCGTAAGGTTAATTACACGAAGTCTCTTCGGACTTTCGAGTCCTGGTCGACTAAGAAATGTAGCATGAATGGCACTTCTGATAAATATATCAGAACGATGCTTGTGCAAATGTTGAAGGAGCTTAATATCCCTTCGACTAAAGCGAATAGTGTCATCAACACGTTATTCAAGCGTGATTTCGGTGCGGACAAATTAGTCAATAACGTCTGGAAGAATCCGGGAGTTTTCGACATTATCAATAAAGATGCAGTGATTAGATCAGCGACTATTGAAAATTATTTGAAAGCTTTAAAAGAATCTGGTTTACATATGACCGGATACAATGAAGTACAACTGGCTGGATTGTGTGTTTTCACGCAGTTTATCCTTGCCGGTGGTCGCACCGAATTAGAAGGTTTTGGTATTTCATCCGACTTGATCGAAAGGCGGAAAAAGATAATCAAGGAGCGAAAGAATTACAAAAATAAAGAAGAAGAACAAATCGTTCCGAATATTATTACATCTTTCGAATCTGACGATGAATCCGAAGAGAAGCTGGAACAAATTGATGTCCCGAATTCTTGGGAGGATTTGTAAAAAAAACCAAAATCTGTCTTAAGATGAATTGTAAGTATTTTAAGATCTAATTCGATGCTTAGTTAAAAACAAAAAAATTTGTTTTTTATTTATTGATTACAAGTGTAGTTTTCTGGCATACTGTGACTATTCCTCTCCTAATAGGCTACATGCGGGACAGCCTTCACGAACAGGGTTTCTATCGATTGATATTAGTATATTTTTTGTTGAGCTGCGAATAGAAAGAACAACAATAAGAATAGCGAGAAGTAAGATAATTGTAGCAATATGGGCACTATAATGTAAATCTTTGAAATAAATATTCATTATAATATTACATATTATAATAATGGTAGAATCTTGGGTGACTAAACCTTCTGTATTATTTTCAAAAGAGAATTTGAAATACTTTGTACCAACAGATGATATGACATATTTAGAAAAAATAAACGCGGTGACAAGATTTATAATTTATGGTAGTGTGTTATTGTTTTTGGTAAGAGGTAATTCTTTAGTACTCTTAATGCCGATTATAAGTATGTTAATTATATATAGTTTGGTAAAATGGGGATTAGGATTGGATGATTTGAAGGAATCTTTTGGTGAAATAGTAACCGAGAATTGTCAAAAGCCAGATTTAAATAATCCGTTTATGAATATTTTACCAGGAGATTCAAGGGAAAGAGATCAGGCATGTTCTTATACAAAAGAGACAAAAAGCCAGATCGAAGATGCATTTGAAACGAATTTATACGATGATATAGACGATATATATGGAAAAAAGAACTCACAGCGTCAGTTTTACACGATGCCTTCAACAAGTATGCCAAATAAACAGACTGAATTTGGTCAATGGTTGTATAATATTGGTCCAACGAAAAAAGAAAACCCTTTATGGAAATAAATTTAAGACCTGTAGGCTTTTTTTGATAAATGTTCAAAAAAACCACTTAAGGTGCGGTTATATAGTAATAAATTATACAATGACTAAAGATATGTCTACAATGACGACTGAAAATCTTAAATCGTATATTGTTGCGGATAGAATGACTGTTCTCAATGCTATTGCCAAGGATTGTGCTAGTGTATCCACAAAGGATGCTGCCAATTGGGTAAAGACTTTTTCACAACGTGTTGAAGGGTACATGGCGATTGCAATGCCAGAAGTGGCTGATAAGAAGAGAAAGAAGAAGGTAATGCGTTTCCGTAAGATTAGTCCGTATCTCGCCTTTTGTGCGAATTACCGCGATTCCAAGCGGGTCCCCCGTGGTGACCCCAATGGCAAACTCAAGGAGAATGTTCTTGAGATTACAAAGCAGGCTGGTGCTCTATGGAAGAAGATGTCTGAGAAGGAGCGCCGCCCATGGAATGCTAAAGCGGAAGAGATGACCGCAAAGGCTAAGGTCGCTTGGGATCAGAAGATGTCGCAGGAATCGATTACACCAACCGCGGAAGCTATTCGTGAAATGAAGAAGAGTGAATTATCTAAGATTATTGAAAAGCATAACGTAGTTATTCCTACAAAGGCGACTTTAAAGGATACTCGTGAACTTGTAGTAGCTTATTTCTATCCTCCTACTTCTAGAACTCCTACTCAAGATCAGATTGTAAAAATGAAGAAGACTGAATTGACAAGTCTAATTGAGAAGGCTGGTTTATCTGCCAAGAAGGATACAAAGGCGATGCAGGCGGCTCTAATTAGCCATTATTATCCTTAATCTTTTAAAGATTCAAATGGTTTAATCGTTGGTAGAAGTTGGACACCTTCTTCTCCAAATGAACACCATTTTTTGGATGTATATTGTTCTTTTGATTGTTCGTTCGATTGTTCGTTCGATACAAACGATTCATTGACTTCATCGATGATGTCATCAGTATTATTATTCGGTCCGTCGACAATGAGAGATGCCATGGATTCAATTTGAGCCTTGAAGGAGTCGGGGTTATTCTGGGCGAGGTTCATTTGTGCTACTAGCTGTGACGTAATGAACTCCATCTGTACCTTGAAGGTATCGGGATTCTGCTGGGCGAGTTTGGCAATCAGCTCGTCTGCAAGAAGTGGCATCATCTCCTCCATCTGCGCTTTTAAGGCCTCTGGGTTCTTCTGGGCGAGTTTGGCAGTAAGCCCTGTGGCGAGCTGCGTCATCATGGGCTCGATCTGCGCCTTTAAGGTCTCGGGGCTATTCTGGGCGAGGTTAATCAGCGTTAGAATCTGTAACGTCATAATATGCATCTTCTCCTTGAAGACTTCGGGGTTTTCCTGGGTGACGCCGGCAGTAAGCTCCGAGGCGAGCTGAGACATCATGGCTTGTTTCAGCTGGGCTCGACTAAGTTGTTCTTCTTGAGGACATGTAGGACATTCTTCTTGAGGACATTTGGGACATTCTTCACATGCTTCGAGTTTAGGACATTCAACATTACAATCGGGACAATTTTTAGGTTCTACATATTGGATGATTACTTCGGCTTCTTGTTTGTCATTAAAATTTAGAATTTGATAAGTTATACCGTATAGAACAACACCAAGAGATATAATTATTAATATGATCAATAGTTCTAACATTACATATACTATAGATATAATTCGAAAAGTAGCGACTAATATTTAATGCTTTTTAAATGTATGGATGTTTACAGGCATATAGTGTCTTTTTTAGAAATATATGATAGACCTGTTGTTTCAAAGGAATTTTTAAAGGGATATATTGAAAAAAAATGGCGAAGGCTCAATGGTATACCTTTATTGGTAGATATTGGTTGGCATACAGGAAGTTCTTGTAACAAATATTGCGTATGTAAAGTAGCGTCATTAATGGAGAGGATTGAATACTATTATTTACGCAAAAATAGAAAATGTAATAATATTTAGACTTCCATAGTACCTAATAGTTCTAATTGTCCCTCTAAATCTTCAAGCTCTTGTGCTAATTCTAAAGCTCTATTATTTTTGAACTTGGTTAAGAAGCTGGCTCCTTTTTGAGCTTTTACTTCCATAAAACCTTTAATACGAACTAAATCATCTTGTATTAGATTTGCATCTGAAATAGTTTCTTTAACTTCAGATATAGCAGAAGTTATAGAATTCAATGCAGCTTGGCCAACTTCTGTTGATGCAACAGATAATACAATGCCGTCGTGTCCGCGTTTTGAAAAATGGTCAACAAATGCTTCTGTTACTTCAGTTACACCATCATCAGCCATGATTGGTTCATCTAAAACGACTTTTCCAAGAACACTTGGGACCATATTTTTTGGTTCAAAAGCCACAGTATCTTCTGGTTTTACACCAACAAGAAATGTGGCGGAAGGTTGATTTGTGCTACTAAGATAATCACCATTAATTAGAACTTGTCCATTATATTCGGTAAATCTTGCAATAGTTGCAATTCCAGCAACAACGCTATTAAGTTTATCTTGTAAATCTATCCAATCAGATTCTTTGAATGTATCATTTGCGGATTGAACATGATTATATCCTTTTGTTAGACTTTCTAAAACGTCTTTATAACCAACTACAGCTGATTCAATCATATCATTACCATCTTGTGCATTTGAAGCAGCCACTTGAGGTTTCCAGAACATGGTTAAAGCATCTTCATCAAGGTTCTTAATTCTCATGTAGTAGCTTTCAAGTTCATTCCCACTAAGAGTTTGTAGTTCAACAATCTCTCCTCGAACAGATTCAATCCGTTCGTTAATTTCTCTTTTCTTCAAATGGTTATTTAATCTCGATTTGTTAGTCATTTGGTATATTTATAGAGAAGAAACTAGACAAAAACGAAATTTTAAGTCCTATAAAATTTAAAAATAGATTCTAATCATTAATCCAACTGTACAGAATGTATATATCAAGGCGTTCAGAACGTTATCAGATTTATTTTGAAAAATTGTTCAAAATAACAAGGGAAATTGAAGAATTATATCCAGAAGAAGATGCATATAAGGATAAACAATTATTAGAACATTTATGTATTACATCAGCAATAACAAAAAATTATATTAATACAAATCAAAAAAAAGGCACTCCAATTAAAGAAGATTCCAGGAATATAAAGCTGATAATTTTGACGGCATTTATAATTGCGGATAAACTGTTAAATGATTATAATTTTCCTGCAAAATCAATTTTAAAGCATTCTCATAGAAGTGGATATACTCAAGAGAGAATATCAATGCGCGAGTTTAATGTAATGGAATTAAAACTATTAGACTATATACCCTATAGTAGAATCTTAAGAATAAACGTAGAAGATTCTATTATGGAAGGGGAAGATCTTCTACCTTTGCTAAATCAGAAATATTTAAAAGAGGTGGAAGATGATACGATTCTTCTCCCTTGCTAATCATTATCATCTTCACTATCATCATCACTATCCCATATAAATTTTCTCAATTTCCACAATGGTTCTACTTCATATTCATCTTCACTATCATAATAATCACCTTGTTGTATTTCTTCAGTTCTTGCTTCATCTATAATTTCGTTTAGATAATCACTATTTGTAGATGTTTCTTTTAAAAGTTCATCGATAATTGGCGAAATAATTGATTTAATTTTCTCATCCTCCTTTTCTTTGAACTGGTCTATATTTAGAAAATTATCCATATCTTCAGCAGATAGTTCTACTGTTTTAACCCATTCTTGTCCCTCTCCTAATTGTATTTTAATATTTTCAACTACTCTCTTTTTTTCTTCTTCTAATAATTTTTCTAAATCTATAGACAACCTTTCATGTATATCTAATATTTTCCACTTTTGTAATTTTGATGGTTCCCACTTATTTTTATCACTTGGTAATTCAAGTATACCTTTGAGAATGCTTGTCATATAATCGGTCTCTTTTATCATTTTGTCTAATTCATTTTCTGACAAAGTAGTATTTTGCATCTGCATATGTTTTTGCATCTCGAACCTTCTCTCATTAATCAAAATTTCATTTTCTGGTAATAATATACTAAACCTATCTACTAATTCCATTAGTAGTTTATATTCTGTGTTACTGAAAGGGTCGTTTTCAGTTTTCGACCCATAAATCTCATAATTTGGTGCTGGAGTTGCTAAAATCGTGTCACCGAGAACGCTTGGCTTAAGACGCCAGCCGTTTCTTAGTAAATAATTTCGAAAAGAATTATAAATTTTCTTAATATTATCATAGGTTTGCCATAATTCAATATCATTTGGCCACAAAGCATTTCTAATATTTGTAACATCTTCCGAAATATTATTGATTTGTCGTTTACTATATTTTTCAGGACTGTCTATTACATCATATACCCTATACAATGTTTCTAAAGTTTGTTGACCAAATTTGTTATGTATTGGTTTATTATTAGTAATATAATTAAAATCTTCAAGTAGATTTACTAATTTTTGTAGCGTTTCTTCATCTTTTGCCCATGTTACTGCATAACTTTTAAGTTGTTTGTTTTCTGAATCAATTTGAGTTGTTTTGTCTAATTCAAAATCTTGTCCATCCGGTTTTCTAAGAGTGGCGTTTAAAATGTTTCTATAATTCTTACCAGCGTTCTCATTTCTTAATGAAGGTGGTAATTTATCTCCCAAAAGTGTTACAGATTCTTCCATCATTTGTGGGAGTTTTGCTTGCATTTCTTTCCGTCGTTCTTGACCTTTTTCCACCATTTCTTTCTGTTTTAGCCTCTCCTTCTTTGTTTGAGAATTAATTTTTTCTATTTTAGCTTTTGATTCCATTTCCGGATTCTTCTTATTATACTCTCTCTTTTTTAGTGAATGGATTCCTTCGCCATTGTGTGTTGTTACAGTAACTAATTGGCCTCTTAATTCATCTTTATTCTCAATAAGAGTATTTAATTTTGAATCAGTTTCTTGTTTTAGCTTTAAATGCTCTCTAAATTTTGACTTCCATTCTAATTCAATAGCATTTATTTCGTCGAAATCACTAATGTTTTTTAATCTTTCATGTAAATCTAAAACAGATTCTTCAATATCTTTTGGTAAAGATGTGGGAAAGTTGAGTGTATCTTTGAATGGTTGCATTAGCTTTTCAATATTCAGTGTATTTAGAGCATTTTCTGATATAGACGCCACGAAGTCTTTAAACTGATTTCCTGATTTTAAAAACTGTTCAAATTCTGATATATTTTTTGGTTTTTCACTCCAGTCCGGGGTATCGCGGATCACTTCGTCCAGATGCGCGACGCTGATGGCCTTAAATATCTTAATGTATTCTAACATAACTCTATCCTCAAATACTTTTATGTTGTTTTTAGGTACAAATGGCTCAATATCAGATATGTTTTGTTTGATTTCTGTAATTCTTGCTATAGTAATTGGCCAATAGAAAATTCGTATATGTTCTATTTGAGTTTTTGAATCAATATCTTTAACAGCTTCTTTAAGATACTTAAGAGCATTTAAAAGTTCTTGAGTTTCTGCTTCACTAAACTTACCCTTTTCCTTTTTTAAGATATTTTTGAGTTGATTGTCTGAAAATTTATCATCGTTGTTGAATTGAAGGGTAAAAGAAATAATTTCTGATTCGGTCGAAAGATTCACAATTCTAACTAATAAAGAATGTTCAAATTCTTTAGACATAGTGGTTTTGGTTTTACGCTGCTTACTTTTTTTACCCGCACCTTTTAGATAATAAGATAAAGCATAGGGACCCCCACCAGTTGATTCATTCTTAGATTCTTCCCAACCTTTAGATTCATCTTCTTCATCTTCATCTTCACTACTACTGGGTGGAGTGTTGGTAGGGGTGGGTGGAGTGTTGGTAGGGGTAATAGGTGGCCTGCTATCATATTTTGTATTTTCCCACGACTTGGCATATGCGTTTGCCCTTGCACGTTGTTTTCTGAATGGACTCAAAGAGCTTCTATTCCAATTGTCACGTTCATGATCATTGACTGTTAACTCATCCCTGTATTTTGGTTCCAAAAAGTCACGTTCGTTATCAGTGAGTTTTAAATCATCAATACTATATTCCATTTCTTTGGCTTCATGTGTTGCTACCTTTTTTTCTCCTTCTTCAAGGCGCTTCTTGGCATTATTTATCCTTATTAATGTATCAAGATCTTCACCATTGTGTGTAATTACAGTAATTAATTCGCCTGCTAATTTATCTTTAACCTCTTTTATTTTATCTAATTGTATATCAAAGTTTTTTTTAAGTTCAAGGGCTTTTTGATAGTTGAGCCGTGTAGTTGCTGCTTGCACTAGAAATTTATTTAAGTCATTCATTTCCTTTGTTTTATCATATAAATCGGAAAGAGATTCTGTAATATCTTCTGGTACAAATGGTGGAAAATCTTCGTCTATGTCTTGGAATGGTTTCATTAGTTTTTTAATATTAACTCTATTTTTTGCCCTTTTTGCGGCAGTAAATATTGAATTTCTCCACATATTTTTTCTTTTTAAATACTGTTCAAGTGTGGACGAAAGTACTAATTTACCTTTGCTGTCGGCATCTTGTAGTATTTCGTTGCCAATAGCTGCCTCGAATGAAGCTTGTTGTTGCACCGGGAATCCGTGCCAACTTTTTTTATCAGGAGCTATATATAGGCGCTCACTGGCCTTGTGGGCACGTTGCGTATCGACAGACACCATCTGCTCTATGTCAATTTTCAGTAGTTTCTCCAATTCTTCAATAACAAACATGAAGTATTCTAATAGAGTTCTGTGAAGTAATATTCCTAAGTTTATTTTATGTGATTTCAATTTCAGTTCATTAAAACTTTTTTCGATATTGAAATAAACTGCCATATTCTGTGGACTATATAGGAGTTCTAAATATTCAATTTCAGTTTTGGAATCAATATCTTTAACTTTGACTACAATATCGTCGAGGGCATTTAAAATATGATGAATTTCTGGTTCTATAAATCTTACTCTACCTTGTTGTAACATTTTTATGAGTTCTTTTTTATTCAATGTTTCACCGTTGTTGAATCTAAGGTGAAAATAAACAGCATCATGTCTAATACCATTTTCTGCTAAATCTTGTAGAAGAAATTCTAATTTATCATCGGGAGCATTTTTTTCGTCGCGAATCAATGCTATAATTTTAATTAGTATAAAATGGTCAACTCCTTCAGACGGAGTTGCTAGTGTATTCTTCGTTCTAGACTCTTTGGTTTTACGCCTACTTTTTTTACCTGCACCTTTTAGATAATAATAGTGTGGCAATACTGGAGCCATAACTATAGAATTAAAAAAATATAAAAGTGTTTTGAGAGATGAAATATATAGGAATGAAGATTGCGATAACTGGAAAGATGGGAAGTGGAAAAACTTATTTGGCAGAGAATATTAGTAAAAAGTATGGGTTTTATAAAGCATCTTTTGCGGGGAGAGTGAAAGAGTTGGCATCAGAATTGTTTAATATGAGAGGAAAGGATCGAGGATTATTGATAAATTTTGCAACAAAGATGAGAGAGATAGATGAAGAAGTTTGGATAAGATCAATGATGAAGAATATTCATTATAAAAAGAATGTAATTGTGGATGATTTAAGGTTAAAGAATGAGTATGATAAATTGCGAAAGAATGGATGGTATATTATAAAATTAGATATAGATGAGGAGAGGCGTAAGTTACAATTGAAGGATAAATATGGTGTAGATGAAGCATATCAACATATAGCGTATTCCAATTCTGTAACAGAGAATGATGTGGTTGGTTTAAGTGATGAAAGTTTTGATTTAGTGATAAGAACGAAAGAGGATTATGCTATATTCGATTCTATGGTAAGTACATATTTAAAGGAAAAAGAGAAGGGTGTAAGAGATAGGGATAGGGATAGAGTAGGAATATATGGAGATGGAAGGTATGATACGGATTATGATTCAAATGAGGATTTAGTATTAGGAAATGAATATGATTCAAATGATAAATGGGCATATAGAAGAAGAATTTGATAAAAATAAATTGTAATAGCAAGAGGGTGATGTATGAAAGAGGATGAGTTTTTTAATAAATTGATAGATGCAACTTCGAATGTTTTAACAAAAATAATAGAAGAATTGAATAGATTTAGAACAGATAATATCGAAGATGATAAGATAGAATCTTCGATGGTAGTAAAGAGGAAAGAGAGGATAGAAAAGAGAAAGTTAAAAGTTCCAAAATTTTCTATAGAGGAAGATGAGGTAAAAATATCTTTTTTGATTTTGAACTCAATACAAAAGGTATTGTTTAAATTAGCAAACGATGGTTTAAGGAATATTGAGAAGTGGGAATTAAAACAAAAGTTGATACATTATCAGGAAACCTTGAATATGATAGTTACAAGTAGTAATGTAAAAAAAATTGTCGAGCCAATGTTGTTAAAGTGTTCTAACTTAACAACAAATAATGCGATAGAAATGATAAAGAGAAGTGATTCAATTGTGAAAGATTTAAGAGATTATTCATCAAAATCGAACATAACTTCTGTAGAAACGTCTTCGGGATTAGGTTTATCAGAGTCAAAATGATTATTAATAAGATGATGAAAATGTTCTTCATTAAGACTAACATCAACCGTTCCAGTACCGCATGGTGGTGCTTGACCTAATATAATATTAGAGGATACACCTGTAACATGGTCTGTTTCACCATATATAGCTGCTTTGTACAATTGTTGGTCTGCTTCTTCGAATGAGCATTTTGCAAGTGGACCAACATCAGTTAGTTTCATACCGTTTCTGTCTATTGGAATAAGTAGTCCTTTTGTTGTCATCATATCAACTAAGAGATGTACGTGTCTTGGATCAATTTCTGAAGCTTCGTCCATAACTTCACGAATTTCACGAATAAGTGTATTACGAGCACTTTCAATTCCGAATATACTATACATTTCGTGTATATCATTTGAGAAGGTTCTATATTTATCTACTTCAGGATGAAGCATTGTATCAACAATATTTGCACCATCTGTGTCAATTAGCCATTCTTTTTTTGAACCACATCGAATATCTTGTCTTAATGTGACATTATTAATGCCATCAATGCCTCTGATAACTAAATTATCCATAAGTTTGGATTCAATAATTGAAAGAATAGTAATTTCAGGAATTTCATCGGGTACAGTAAGTTTACGAAGGTCTTGTACATTGGGGTCTACTCTAATACGGATGAACATGTATTCAGCGTTATCATCAGAGTATTCACAATATACCCCTTCTTTATACAGTTGTGAAATGCTGTAATAAATTTCTTCCATTTCAATACTTTTATCCAAAAGCAATCTGCGATCAAACCACATGGTAAGAATCCATTTAGAGTTTGAACGATTTGTGTCTATTTTAGTAAACAAATCATTAAATTCATTGAAGGCTTGATATTTGGATTGATTGGGTTCATATCTGATTTCAGAAGTAGTAACGAGATCACTAAGACGAATAAGACATATCTCTGCGCTAATGCGTTGTACAGCGGATTTATCTTGACTTATCTTTTGATCAACGAAAACAGTTAGAGAAGTATTTTTCGGATTTTTACTAAGATGAAATAATTCTTGTAAACGCGGAACACCTCTCGTAACAGTTGATTTGCCACCAACACCAGATAAATGAAATGTATTAAGTGTTAATTGTGTACACGGTTCTCCAATAGATTGTGCAGCAACTGGTCCTACAGCATCACCTGGTTCAATTTGTGAATGAATGAAAAGTGTTTCAAGTGATTCAACAAATTGTTGGAATTGTTTCTTGTTAACTTTCATTTGAAGTAGTTTCTTTGGATGCGAATGCATGTAAATCATGAATTTTAACATCCAAATACCGTCATTATATTTATGTAAAGTAAGACGAGAAAACATTTGTTCATATTGATCAAGAATATAATCAGAAGTAAGTTTTTCATTACTGGTAATTTCATCCTTAATAGAATTCATAAGAGTTCTTGTAATATGAACTGGAAATTTTAGATTAGATTCTGGGGAACCTTCACATATATTATCAGAATACCATTCATACATATCTTTTACAGTGTTGCTTAATTCTATTAAGCGTGTTTTAGATTTTTTAGATATTTTAGGAATATTTGTATATTCTTCTTCAAAATCTGTAATATTCGTTGCAGGAACGGATTGATACTCAAGTGATATTCCATCGGCGTTATCATCTCCGTAAAGATATTGAATAATGTTATTTTGTGCGTCTTTAACACATTTGCTCCAAGTTACTTTGTAATCTTCAAGAGCTTTCATCAATTTCCGTTGAATATATCCAGTACTGGAAGTTTTAACGGCAGTATCAATGATACCTTCTCTTCCAGCCATTGCGTGGAAGAAGAATTCGAGAGGATTCATTCCCTTTTGAAAGGAGCTATGAACAAAACCTCTTGCTTCAGAAGTATCATCAAATTTGGTATAATGTGGTAAAGTTCTATGGTTGAATCCATATGGAACTCTTCGACCTTCAATAATTTGCTGTCCAAGACAAGCAGTCATTTGTGCCAAATTAATGAGTTTACCTTTAGAACCACCATTAACCATATTCATAAATCGATTATCGAAAATAGAATCATGGCATTTTTTAAGCAAGTTTTCTGCTCCGCTCCGGGCAGCAGTTAATTGCCGGGTAACCTTGTTTTCAAAGGCAACTTTTTCGCTATCGGAAGACATATTTTCAAACATATTCAAATGCAATGTCTGGATTGTTTTTTCAACTTCCAGTTTTTGCTGGTCTATCTTAACATTAATTTCCTTACTTAGAGCTTTTTCAAGAACTAAGTCTCGAATACCTACGGAGAAACTATTCTTAATAAGATATGCTCGAATAACATGTTGAGAATTATTGAAGAATGCGGCACATTTTTCTGGTCCCTTATCTCTGAAAATACTGTGAGTCAAACTCGTAAATATTTTTTTATCAAAAGAACCAGAATTTTCAGTCACATCTCCATCTTTAATGAAAACTAAATCTTCTCTACGATTTTTAATCTTTAGATTAATCTTAGGAATACAAAATGATAACGCTTCTGTACCAGAAAATGTTCTTTTTGTATCAGAATTATCAAGAATGATATTATCTACATTAATCCATGATAACGTATTCATCATTTCACGATGCGTGAATTGAGTAGAATTATCCATAGTCATTAAATGACCTCCAAGAACAGCATCTTGAACAAATGTAATAATTGGCATATTCAGTGCAGGACTAACAATCTGCCTATTCACAGATGCTAGACACGCAATTTCATTTGCAGAACAAAAGCTCTGTGGAACATGCATATTCATTTCATCACCATCAAAATCAGCATTATATGGCGTTGTCGCACTAATATTAAGACGGAATGTTAGTCCCTCCAATATTCTTACTCGATGCGCCATCATACTCATTTTATGTAGAGATGGTTGTCTATTAAAGATTACCCAATCTCCATTTTGAATATGTCTGATAACGGTATCTCCAACTTCTAGCATTTGCGCAAACTGGTATCGATCAATATGATTGAGCGAAATCGTTTTCTTATTTTTACATTTGAAAACTGCTCTTGCACCAGGATAATTTTTACAACCATTCCTAATACAATCCTTTAGTCTTTTAATGCTTTTCTTAGTTACCTTTTCGGGATATGTTAGCTGAATCGCAATACGGATAGGAACACCAAGTTCATCCAGATTAATAACCGGATCTGGTGTAATTACCGTGCGCGAAGAGAAATTGACTCTTTTACCCATCAAATTTCCCCTAATACGTCCCTCCTTACCTTTCAGCCTTTGTCTAAGACCCTTTAGAGGTCTACCAGAACGCTGAGCAGCAGGTAATACCCCCGCAATTTCATTATCTATTAACGTAGATGTATGATATTGTAAGATATTATGCCAATCCTCTAAAATTCTTGCCTCAGGGTCATTTTTCATTTTTTCTTTTATCAATTTGTTATACTTAATAACGTCGCAGTACTTAATGGTGATATCGTCCTCCATGCGCTGCCCGTTATCTTGCGATACCGATGGTCTTGTAGAGGGAGGACATACCGGAAAAACTTCCATCACCATCCAAGATGGATGACTTAATTTTGGATTTAAACCCATAATCTTACAAGAAGTATCATCTAATTGTTTGAATAAGTTCAAAACATATTTAGCCGTCATATCAAACTTAGCTTCTTCTGTTTCGATCCCATTGACCGTTGTAGGTAACCACAACGCATGCATTTTGCAAAGATCTGTCTTTACATACTTGTCTGGTTGCTTCGCCTCACAATTGGGGCAAATTTTAACCTTTTTAGACTGTTCAATTAAATGATTTAATTTAGATCTATCACGAATATGACTTACAGAATTATGGTGAAGTAATTCACCACATCTATAGCATACACATCTAACAATTTTTTGTACTACTGGAAAATATTGAACATGAAATACTGGCAATGCCAATTCGATATGTCCAAAATAACCCGGTGTTTCTTTGTTTGATTGCATATCTGTGCTACAGATAGTTCCATAGTCTAAAATACCCATACGAGGATCGAATAAACCCCCAGTAACCGGATCATTACCACAGAATGTATCGTGATGAATCACTTCACATACTGATTGTCTTCGAATCATATCTGGACTCATAATGCCAAAAGTAACTTTATCAATCTTAACTACTCCACCACTATATTCAAAACTCGATTCGTAAGCCATAATGATCACTTACACCTATATTATTACAATCTTGGTCTTATAATCATTTTTATAAAAAAAAATAGTATTTGGAAAGATGCGTATAAAACCGTTCTAATAAAAAGATATGTGGTGATATGGTTGAATAGTATAGTGGCAGTACCACTGTTTGTGAAAAGTTTAACGCTTATCAAACGGCACAGTAAGCCTGAGTTCGATTCTCAGTTCAACCATTACTTCACTATTTTGTTGAATAGTTTTATTTATACGGGCGGGGAATGGAAATTTGTGTTGTATTTGGACAATCTTTCCCATATTTATTTTTATTGATCATATCAATAAGCATAGTCCCTAATGCATCATCGTTTAGTAATACTGTTTCTAATGTAGTTAGATGATGTTTAATATAATCAACCTTTTCAACGATTGTATCAAATGATGTTTGTGCCTCCTCCATTTCTTATACTTATTGTATAACAAATTACAAATCATTTTTAAGAAATTTTTGAAACTCTTCTATGCGATTTTCTCTATAATCCGTAATAAAGGTGATATCTTCTTTTAAATACATATCTTTAAGTACAGTTTCTGATACATTTATATTTAATTTTTTCAAATATTGTGTCGCAAAAGATATAGAATAAGGTTTTCCAAACATTTGACACATTTGTTGAAGCATTATCAACTCATTATTTATCTCTTCTTTACTCCACATTTGAGGCATATGATTTGGGATAAGGAAGCTTGTAATATCTCTCCTCATTTCTAATAATTATAATAGCTTTTATTCATACTCATTTTTATATTTTATGATACTAATGGCACGCGCAGCAAAATCTTCAACAAAATCAAAAAATCCTTTTGTTGTTTTATTTTTTTTAATTTCCTTTAGTATATACACCTTTTATTGTATTTATCATCAAGGTTCATTTGTTAGGGGTCTAGGTTGGAAATCCAGAGCAGAATATCCATTATCTTATAATATAACGCTTGCTTTTGCTATTATTTTTCCAGTTGGAACAATAGTTAAACATATTTTTTGGCATATAAAAAAGAAACGGATCCACACTTAGTTCCCGTGTGGCGGAGGCCGCGGCGGCGCGTTCAATTTATTATCTAACCATGTTTGTACTTTAAGACTCCTCTCCTTATAGGTTCCCCAATCACGAATCGGATGGCTAATGGTATATACTGGGTTTTTCTTCCTTGTTGACAAAGTCCAGAATGCACCGAATTTATCGTAGAGTAGCCTAGTTATAAGCTCTCCCTTCTTCCCAGACACCATAAGTTCGCGCTCTTTACATATGACCTTAAGCTGTGGTACCTTCAGGGCTTTGAGTAATTCATAAAACTCTGCGATTTCATCGTCGGTGATTGGATCACTATTCCTAGGATATACCATGGTGTTGTAACCGAAAACGATTGCGTTCTTGTCGTATTTGTGGGAGATGAGTTTAGCCATTTCTTCTTTTACTGATATATAATAGTAATGTATTAAAAGATAGACTATTTTACGAATCATTTTTATAAAAAATATGGGTTACATATTTATTTTGGTAGTTTAAACAACCTTTTTTAATAGTTTCTGGTAGATGTTTGTTTAATATGGGTTACATATTTATTTGGTAGTTTAAACAACCTTTTTAACAGCATCGGACCACTTGTTGTGTTGAGTATGTCCGTGTTGCTTAATATGAGTGGTTGGGGTATTTTTGTTTAAGACAGTTAATTGAGTGTATCTGGTTGGCTCTAACTGTTTGATAGGTTTTGGGTGAAAAGCATCACATTGTTTGACTTTAGGAATATTATTCGTCTGAATAATATTGTTTTCCCAAATTTCAGGTTCAAAATTCCCATCCGTTGAATCAGTAATCTCTGTAAATTCGGATTGCAGGGATTCTGTATCACTGAAGTAATCCTCATCATCTTCCAAAGGAGAATTATGATGATAAGATTTTAATACGGAATACCATCCTTGGTTATATTTCTTTTTACTTTGAGGCATGTTATAATATAGACCAGAATGGACAAAAGCGATTATAGTGTGTAATTAGAAAAGTAATACTATTTAGAGAGGATAATCAATCATTTTTTCAAAAAAATGATAAGTGATAAGAGATATATAAAGTATATAAAGATGTCGACAGTAAAAGGGATTTGTCTTAGATGTACTGGTGATGTAGCGGAATTTGTTATGAAATCTGTAAAGATTGAAGATGAATTAAGTACGGAGAAGATTCCAAAAAGTGTTAAAAGAACAAAAGGGATTGGTTGTTTAAAGAGAAGGTGTGATTTTCCGGTTAATCAGAAGATATTGGCTTTATATGCATGGGATAATGGAGAAGCTGGAGATGAAAATAAGCATGAGTTACCTCCGCCGGTAGATAATGATTTGTATTTTGGAAATTCATATTTACTGGGAGTAATGAATAATAATCACGTAGATGTAACAAAAGAGGATTATAATGCGATGATAAACCAATATTTTGAAGGTTTTGATGATATTGGTTCTGAAGATACTTGGTCTGAAGAGGAAAGTGTGGCATCAGATGATAGTATTCATGATTTTATAGTGGAAGGATAAATAATATATGTTCAATTAATGATTCTAGAATCTGCAGCGATTATGACTGCTGGTAGTATTATTGCATGGTTTGGTTTAAAAAAGGGGGATGAAGGATCTTTTTTAGCAAAGGAAATGCCAAGTAATGCTTCCGGAAGTAGTCTAAAATTTTTATTAGTAATTTTGTTAGTTCTTGCAATATTAATAGGGGCATATTTTTTGATAAAGAAATATCCAATATCTTGGGATAAAATTGATACATCTGGTTCTAATATTATTAGTACAACATCGAAACCAGAAGATTCTCAATCAAATGTATCAGACCATCCACATATTGCGACTCCTTTGAGTCAAATTTTAGATCATGATGAAGATGAAGTGTTTCATGTAACAGGTGAGTTGGTAGATTATGATACTGCTGCGGATGTATGTAAACAGTATGGTGCTAAGTTGGCTTCGTATGATGAATTATTACATGCGTATCAACATGGTGCTGAGTGGTGTAATTATGGATGGTCGGAAAATCAGACAGCATACTATCCTACACAAAAGAATACTTGGAAAAGATTACAATATGCCGATAAAGAAAAGGATAAAACAATGTGTGGGGTTCCAGGATTAAATGGTGGAAGATTCGACAAAAAGATGAAATTTAATGTAAATTGTTTTGGGAAGCGTCCTGAAAAACCTGATCAAGATTTTATACATCCAAAATTGCCTATAAAAAAGACAAAGGAAGAAGCGGAAAAGGAAGTAAAACATTTTGACGACTTGGTTGTAATTCCTTATAGTCGTAAAAGATGGTCACGAAAGGATTACGAGCCGCATCCTGTATCGCAGACTCAATAATATATTTATCGAACTGGGACGATTTGTTGATTCATATTACTACCAACATTGGCAACTTGTTGAGTCATATTACTACCAACACTGGCAACTTGTTGATTCATATTACTACCAACGCTGGCAATTTGTTGATTTAGATTATTTGAGAAATTTCCCATTTGTTGACTTAATACATCGTT
>CETI01061709.1_pt1 | contig 18020 bp, 24 predicted proteins | sample 361441 | NCBI WGS metagenome assembly CETI01 (sample SAMEA2622478, study PRJEB7988) | marine metagenome | biome: marine biome (ENVO:00000447); feature: deep chlorophyll maximum layer (ENVO:xxxxxxxx); material: "saline water (ENVO:00002010), including plankton (ENVO:xxxxxxxx)" | depth 90 m | reverse complement strand
TGAGGTAAAGATTCTTGAATGTTGTCTGGGTCACCCCATCCCTCTTCTGGAGGCATGGATTTTTCCTCTGGGTAGACATGACCTGAAAAATCAGGCTCCCAAAGATGACCTTGATAGTGTTCATGGTATGGAGCATCTGATTTCTTAATCAAAAGACCTGTCTCTACTAGTGGTATTGCTACGTGATGCAATAGGACTAAGCATTTCTTGTCTGGTCTCTCAGGATCAAAAACCCATACATATTGAAGTTTGTCTTTTCTGCCCTGTATGTTTTTGTTAGCAGGGTAAGGGACGCTTGTTATTTGAAAACAGTCTTTTGGCACGAGTGGACTCCTCATAGGAAGTCTGTTTGTAGTGTCTGAACTGGTCATCAGCTTTGATGTGAAAGTGAGAGGAAAGGAGAACGTCGACAATAAATTGACATTCTTTGATGGGTAAGATCCAGTACGTCCCCAAATCTTTGACAGATTCAGGGAAGTGAGAACCTAGATGGCATATAGAAGACAAGGCTGCCTTCGCTTCAGCCCTAGCAGGCGTCAGGAAAAAGCAGCCGTGTCGTTTAGCCTTAGTCACAAAGAAGTCAACGGGTCGACTTGGAGTGATAAGCACCGAGTTATTTCGGTAAGTCGTTAAGCTGGTTGAGGCATTAAGTCAGGACTTAATGTTTGCTGGTTGGTAACATAGTCAACTGCTTTACGTTTCTCATCAAGAGACATCTGATGGACATCTTTAGTGAGCTGTTCAGCAGCACGTTGCTCAGCGGTCAACTTATAGATGGCTTTGCCATACTTAAGCATTAGACCGTAAGTCTTAGTACCTGTCTTCTCGTTGATGACCACGTCATAAGGGTCTTCAACTCCTATTAGATCCAGTAAATGTTCAGACTTGAATCCAAGTTCGACACCAGATTCTCTACGGGCTTTACCCGCATGTCTATTGGTGACAAACATGAGTCTGAATCTAGACCAGTTGTTGCCGACTAAATAGTCAGCCTCCAATGGTCCCAGTTCTGCGTGACCGCATGGGATAACGTCAGTGAGTGTGCTCATAAGCAACAGGTAGGGTTTGAAACGAAGCAAGCCTTTCATGCTATGTTTTTGCACAGTTGATAAAGGCCTGTACTACTAACATTTAGAATGCGTATATTGCATGTATTGATAGGATTGACATGGCTGGCAAGTTCGGAATGTTAGGAGATTGGGGCGGTCAATTGCAGCGTGGGCAAAAACATATGCATGGAAAGCATATACAGTCATTGAAAGATAGAGGGGATTGGAGGATTAAAGGAGTAATCTCTCAAGCTCAAGCGGCAGATACCGAAGATAAGAGAGAGTTGATATCTAATATTCTTGAAAGCACATTAGGTCGTAAAGGCTTCCAGCGTAAAACCTTTGGAGGCAAAGTTATGCCTGGTTTTAGTGCGGAAGCTTTAAAGCCTATTGATTACACTCCTGAGATGAAACTCAGGGATAAAAATGCTATCAAGATGATGGCAACCAGTGAGGTTGGTTCTAAAAAATACCAGAGAGGATCGGAGACCTTACAACAATCTCTTGGAGAAATGAAAAAGCGTGTAGGTCCAGGACCTAAAGCTTTTGTTGAAGGTGTATTAGCTGGTACTGATCAATTGGATCGTGTAGCACAAGTTACTGGTGGTGGTGCTCTTATATATGGTGGAGCTCAAGCTTTATCAGCTTTAACTCAGCAGATAGAGGCCGTCCTTGAATACCAGAAGGAAGGAGATGAAACCAAGCAGTCTAGGTCTTAATTATGAGTAGATATAGTGGAGATCTCTTTGATATAGACCTAAACGAAGAGATTAGTGAACCTGATCTTAGAAGTAAGATGCGTTTCAGGATGGATAAGATGATCCCTAGTTTTGATCAAGCATTTAATGAAATGGCTCCTGAGAATAGTGAGCCAATGTATAGTCAAAGTGGATCATACCAACCTGAAGTAGCTTACGGAGCTTAGATGTCGCATTCGTAGGAGATATCTCTGGAATACATAGCGTCTTCCGCCGCATCTAGTTCTATCTGATTCTGATCTTCTACCCATACCCAGTAGGCTTTTCGGGTGAGATCTTTATTGATAGCTGATTTCCATCGGTCAGTAGTGTAAACAGGATGTTGTCCCCACTCACCGTATTGGGAAATCAATTGATGGATAGGATTAATTGGCATCAGAGGCTGTCCGAATGACTTTATCGAGGTGTAATTGATGGTCTTGAACATAGCAAGCGATCCCACTAAGAAGGTTTGTGAATTGTTTCTTAGTGTGTTGAGCTTGTTCCAGTTCTTCTCCAGCAAATACGTACTTATCACTGAATCGTACCGCATAATGCTCAGGTTTCAACTCGATTCTGTTTAAACAGTGGAAGACTATATCTAGAGCTTTGTCTAGGTCGTCCCATTTAGCGAGTTGAGCTTTTGCTTCAGCTGGTGTTAGTGAAGGGAGAGGACATTCGTCCAACTTCCCTTTAATTGGTTTGAAGAGGAGTCGTTGTAACTCCTCCTCTGATTTGTTGGCGGTAGAAATGATGGTCATACATCCTTCTCCGTCATATTGTTGACCATAAAGTCAAAGTCCTTGTCAGATTTCTCTTGGTTGTAGAAATCTTGTAGTGCTGCTTCCCGTTCATCGATGTCAATCAATTCGCCAGGAAGATTTTTGAATTCTTTGATCATGATTATTCAAGGAGAGAATCAGGTCCACCTTCCTCCCAGAGTCTTTCTCTCTCAGCCTTAATAGCTGGAGAGCACTGTTCGAAAGGTGTATTGGACTGAGTGAGTTCATGTTCTTCATCACTGAGAACATAGTCTTCTTCATAGACATTGGTCACTGTGTGAGTACCAATCTGAAGAGTTTTATGGGGATTAATGTTCATCTTCTGGGATGTCGATGATGTTTGGTTCTCCCCAAGCAGGTTCAGGGCAAGTAGGACTTGGCTCAGTGGAACAAGCATTGTATTCTTCAGTAGTAGTAATCACTTGCATTAAGTCATCGAAACGAGGACCTAATACATGAGGTTGTTTGCTCATTAAAGATTTAATGAAACTAGAAGAAGGATCTTCCCCTTTAGCAACTAAAAGGACAGCCAGAGTATGAGCTATACCAGCTAGATCTGGACTGCCATGCTGAACCAAGATCGAAGCAATCTCTTTGGTCTGATCGAGCGTTAAAGGAAGGACTATATCGCCTTTCTTCAGAGCTCTTTCAGCTGAATTCATGATTGCCAGAGCGAAATGATCGGGATTCATGTGGTTTGAAGCCATTTTGCACAGTTGATAGAGGACACTAAAAAAGCCCCGAAGGGTCGAGGCTAATCTTATTACTCAATAGAGATGATGTAACGAAACTCGTACTGGCCGCCCAACATAGCTGCATTAGCAGGTAGTTCGGGTAGAGGAAGTGGTTCAGGGTCGTCTGATTCCTTGGCAAATATAAGGTCATCATCATAATCGGCATTACCACCATCTAGGCTGATCCATTTATCTTCAATACGATTGTCATCCTTTACTGGACCTAGGTTTATATCTAGGAGCTCGGGATTGAGAAATCGAAAGTATGGAAATGTTAACTGGGTAGGTTTAGCCCATGTATACCAATGAAGAATTCCTGGACATCTCGGATTGAATTTAAAGAATAAGTCTCGGATGTCCTTATGTGGGTCTACAACTTCGGGAGGAAATACGTTACTCATCTCATCTAAAACTTCTCCTAAGAAGAAGAATTTAGGCTTAAGAGTATATTTGTTGAAGGTGATGGTTTCTGTTTCCATGCTGACCTGTTGATATAGGACAATAAAAAAGCCCCAAGAGGGGCTATTGAATCAAGGGTTTAAAAGGTAAGTATCTGGGTCATCACCATAGAATTTGTCATGAGCCAAGTCGTCGGCGTACTCTATCCATTCAGGGAATATTAAATGGGCGTAAGTAACAACTATGGTTGTGATGACAACTCTTGGATCGAAGGTCTGCCAATTAGGAACTGAACTTAAGATTTCACTAATTGATACAGTTTCTATATGACCTTTATCCAAGGGATTGAATAACCGAAGAGGTTTATCAAAGTGAACTGCTAGACAGACATCTCTAATACGTTCTATCTTGGCCCATTCGGTTGGGGAGAATCGGGAGTTCTCGCCTTGAATATTAATAGAGGGATGTTTAAAGAACTCTTCTAGAAACTCCTCGTCTGAGAGTGGTTGATCCATACGAAATGAAGGAGGACAGTAAAAAAGCCCACTCAGTCGAAACCAAGTGGGCATAAGGGTATTTACTGTTTACGGTCTAAGCGATCAAAAGCAGTGATTACCTTAGATGGTGGAAAACCAAATCCCTTACGGGTTCTTGCCTTCCCATTCTCATCTAGTAATGGCTCGTAACTTGAAGTACCGTCTTCACGGGTCACCTTACGAGTTATAGGTACGTCAGTAACTTCTGATCTCTTCGCAGACCATTTCCAGTAGAGCCTGACAACAATGTGTTCGTTATTCTGAGCAAGCTCGAACAACTCGGATCCAATAGTAGATCCAGTCTTGTCGTCATCCCAAGCTGTGAACCAAGTTTCTTGGACAACAACTTTGTCAAACGTGCCGTCGCCTAAAGCGATGTCGGCAGATTGAACAACAGGGAATTTAAAGCCATTAGGAACTACATCTCCTGATTTATATGTCATCTCTAAGACATTATTAACTAGCCCAACAGTCATGTTATTGGCGTTAGTCCTAGTTAAGTCAACTTCAGACTCTGCAAGTTTAGAATCTGCAGACTCACGAAGCTTATCCTGCCAAGGCATGAGTAAGTCTTTAATAAGCTGTGGCTTATTGATGTTGTTGAAATCGGAATAGGTGTAGTCCAACTTAGTGGCATTTTCCATGTGGAGTAAACCAGCCTTTCGACTGGGCGAGATTTTGCACAGCTGATGCTGTACACCAGAAAAGTCCCACCCCGCAAGCGGAGTGAGACATCGGGTTATTCAGTTAAGTTCAATAAACGTCTTATAAAGACGCCTAATGAGATGAATAGGACCTCTCAATAACTCCTTAACCTCATAGATGACGGTTTGGAGTTTGTTATACAGGTCTCGTTTGTAATCTGCCCACGTAAAGTCACGAGTTTTCCACTCTAGGTTTAAAACATCAAGATCATCGGCTAACCGATTGGCATGAGTTTTCAGGATTCTGACGTCGGCTTGTAATGCCACTCTCTCTGTCCATAGTTCATCTCGAGACCAAGTTTTACCAGTGTCTGGATTGATCTTGGTGAACTTCTTAGATTTGCTAATCATTTTGCACAGTTGATAGTTGACACCACAAAATCCCTACTCCGACTGTGCAACGAAGCAGGGATGATGGATGTCCACAGTTGATACAGGACACTAAAAAAGCCCCTAACTTCAAAACGAAGCAGGGGCTGTGAGTTAAGCTATCTTTCTAGCGTTTCTTAAGTCGACGTAATCAACTCGTTGACTACCAACCAAATGCCTGAGCAGGTCATACTCGGCAAGAGCTTGGATGGTATCGCTGTGATATTGGAGAGGTTGGTCATCCATGAAGATCATGATTGGTTTGGTTTCCATTTTGCACAGGTGATATGGGACACTAAAAAAGCCCCTAACTCCGAAACGAAGCAGGGGCGTTGGTGTTAAGAGAATGTAACGACAGGAGTGCAGTGCGGATTATCAAGAGCTAGAGCCCAAGATTGATAAGTTCGAGTGACTGTCAGACACCAGTCGTGGTAACTGATGTAATCCTTCCACTCACACTCGTAATCACCCACATGAGTAGCACCTTTCTCTGCTTCCATCATCTTGTCATAGAGACCTGTCTCGGTGTCTCGCATCTTTGCGATCTCGGATTTCATGTGATCCAGGATAACTTGATTGATGATTATGCGACCTTGAGCCTGCTTATGAGGGCGGTAAGGGGCAAACATTTGATGTCTAGCCCAAGAATTACCAAGGTCAGATAGGAAGAAGAAAGTAGTCTCTTCGGTCTCATTGTCTACTTCTACGTAGGCTTTGAAGTCGATTCCCATTTTGCACAGTTGATGTAGGACACTAAAAAAGCCCCTAACTCCTAAGAGGAGCAGGGGACTTAATGCGATGAGGAACTCTTTCCTCTACTACCCAGTGGTCTTCCTTTCTCAGAAGACTCAAGTCAAACTGAGCCTCTAGACAAGTGAAAGGTTTCTGGCTATCACGCCATGATGAGAAGAGATCTGCATCTTCCCCATTCATGACAGGAAACCATACATACTCAGACTCTCTCCAGTCTGTCAACCTAGTGAGGTAACAGGGAGTTATTGGTCCCCAAGGTATCTTGGTCATAACCAATTCAGCATCCTTGAAAGACTGGATAGACTCTTGCCAAGGATGATCTAGGTGTGCTTCTCGAATGAAGACATTGTCTACGACTTCAACAATGGAGTGACCTATGCATCGATGCATGTTAGGGCTCCACTGCTCGTAGATATCACAAGCTTCTTGCGGTGTAGGACATTCGGCTATTAGATATTGGCCAAAGTCACCACACATAGTAAGAAGGTAAGTGGTAGTCATTTTGCACAGTTGATATAAGACACTAAAAAAGCCCTACCGCATTCGAAAACGCAGCAGGGCATTGGGATTAGGACTTGGCAGCAGCCGCAGCTTCTAACTCTGCCTGGTAATTGAGGGCGGCTTCACGCCTCTCCTCACGAGCTGACTGCTCGGATAGATACTTCTCGAAGGTAGCACCTAGACCTTTAGCAGCTCCAGCTTGGGTTTGACGAATCTTCTCGATAATGATCTCATCGATAGGACGTCCCTCCAACTTGGATTTGGCAGATAGACAGGCTGACCGAGCAACCTTAAAGCGCAACAGTTGAGAAAACATTTTGCACAGTTGATATAGAACACCACAAAAGCCCCCGAAGGGGCTCGCGGCTTGAGCGTTAGCGGCCAACGTAGTAACCTTCGTCACTACAGAATTTGACAAGGGCCTTGTGCTCAGGTAGATCTGAAGCTTGAAGGTACTCTGCGCTTGAGCATTGCAACGCAACCTTCGCGTCTAAACCTTGAATGGAGGCAATAACATTGTTAACTATCATGCTTACGCCAAATACGATGATGACGTTGCGTAGTGTAGTTGTCATTTTGCACAGTTGATATAGAACACCAGAAAAGCCCCGAAGGGGCTAGAGCCTAGGACGTCCGAAGGAACTCTCCGGACCCGAAAGCCCCCTAAAGGGGGCGTCAAGCTAGAAGGGAATTACAGTGTTGAACTTTTCTAATGGACCTATCTCTATTGGATGCCACTCATCTGGGGCATTGCAATCAGAATTGTCAGTAAGAAGAATGTAAGTTCCATCATCATCTAAGAAGATGTGGTCAGTGATGAAATTCATTTTGCACAGTTGATGTAGATCACTAACATCGAACTAACATCAAACGCAGCAGTTGGTGGTAGGTGTGGGTGGTTATAAAATATTGCAACGTAGTAAGAAGTACGAGCACAAAATGTAGCGAACGAAGTGAGCGAAATGCATGAGCGAGGCGAACACTGAGCGAGCAAAGCGAGCGAATCCTTATCCAGAAAAGGAGTAATTTAGCATCTGTCTTTAGATAAGACGCCCCGCAGCGCGGTCGCTTGGAGCATTCGAGAAACGCATCGTAGACGCGTATGTGTGTGGGATAACTGTTAAATATACAGGCGTAGTGGGATAGAGCATGCGAAAAACTGAAGGGAGGGGTGGGCTACGTGCCAGAGCGTCGCGTTATTAAATAGCGTGGAGATTGTGGCCGCTGTTAAACATCAGCTAACATCGGCAGCCTACGCATTAACTTCGGCTACTAATAGGTAGCTATCGCCAGGCATACGTCAACGCAGGCAGCGCTGTCGCTTTCGCGTTAACAACGAACGAAGCAGGTAACTAAGCGAGGACGGGACGTCCGAGCGGCGCGGCAACGTACCACCTTCTTTTTTTGTTTGAGGACTTTTCGAATGTGCGGGGGGTGTTTAATGTATGCCGAGCGACGCAACAAAAATCGCTCAGGTCCCGCGAGGCCTTTTAGGTACAAACTTTCGCTTCTTGAGGATTAATAGTGAACAAATTTTTACTAAAAAATTATTTATCCCTATTCGCGCGAGGCGAAGCCTTTTGAGACCCCCGATAGACTGTATATATGTGTTTAGTAGACGACTGTGGCTGGTAGCGTTTGGGAACCTCATCATGGTGGTAACGAACCACCTAAAAATAAGCAAGGCAGACCGTGGGTTAGCGAAAGAAGTAGGTATGCAAATCCAGAATTAAGTACTTTTCAGAAGTGGTTTTCAGCTGTCAAGAAAGATCAAGCAAGATATCAGCAGAAAAATGCTCCTCAAGGCTTTGGTGCGACACAACAAAAGCCTCAAGGACCTCAAGATGCGGATAGTTTTGCCTTTGAAGCGATTAAAAGGGCCAAAAACCCTCAACTCAATGTCAAAAAGAACCTCGTACAGCACAGATATATAAGTAATAAGAAGACACAAATTGCCAATATCAAAGATCAGGGCAGCAGGAACCTTAAAGAAGGTGAAATATTTACTAAAAACAATCCTTTGGTGCAGGAAAAGGCCGCACAGGATAAAAAATTAAATGAGAGCCTCCCTTCGGGAGTCGAAAGCAGGGCTGAGCAAATCTCAAACAGCCTTCAAAATCGGGTTACCAGTTCGGATCCGAAGCAAAGGGGCTGGGGTAACGTTGCTGCACAAGGTGGCTTAGTCGCAACGCAAAAGGTTAAGCAGGCTGCGCTCGCTCAGGCCGCGACTCCTGAAGCTGTAAGCCAAATAGCAGGTAAAAGTATCCCTGCAAATGTTGCTAAAGAGATGCAAGAAATAATGAAGGCGGCTCCAACCCTCTCAGCACAGGATGCATATAGGTATGCGTTACGTTCTACTGAAAATCCTGAAGCTTCTGGTGACTTGCAAGGCTTAGGGGCTAAAGCCTATTTCGAAAAAATACGTAACCAGCAAGCAAAATTTGGCGATATTGCTCAAAAATTAGAAAATCTTCCTGAAAGAAGCCTTGTTACCGAGGCGGTTGGTGATGTAAACGTAGAAATTTCGCAGGAAGAGGTAAAACGCAGGCTTGTGGGTGAGTTCTTCAATGTCGATGGCACTCAAAAAATACCTGTGACTCCTGCAAATGTTTTAGCGGTTTTGGAAGATAGGAATAAGTTTTCCGCTAGGGAAGCAGCTCAGATCAAGCAAAGTGATCTTCAGCCTTGGATGAGTGGTTATCTAAAGCAATCCACTAAAGAGGAGACAGAGCAAGTAGCACTTACGGAAGGAAAAGAGTCTACATATAAAGGTAAGCGCACAGCAGAGCTCAAAGAGAAAAAAGAGACAATAGACCCATTCATGATTCCCATGCTGATGTCTCCTGTCACAGAGACGGTGAATCTTGTAGATGCTAAGACAGGTTTAGGTGGACAAGGTGCTACATACCTAGAAGGGTTAAGCGTTAACAAGAAAGATCCTAGTCAACTCAGGAGGTTCCGTAAACTGGACGCCGGTAAGGTTAAACTTGCAATGTTAAATCCTGCGTATGTTCTTCCAGATGAAATAGCAGGAACAAAATATAGACGTTATAACGATAACGAGAGTTCTGAGGGTATGTCTAAATATGTAGGAGTACCTACAGAAGATCCTTTGCAGCAGGCAACCTTACCTCAGTTCGACCCTAATCGTCGCAGAGGAGCAGCAGGAAATATGACTCTAGGTCAAGCATTGACTCAAATACTGCTAGAAGGTAGAACCCCTATCAGAGACTTCGCTAAAGGAGAAGTTATAGAGGTTCAGGATGGAAAGAAGACAAGATACTTCCTTCCTGATCAGACAGCTTACGAACAAGGACTGATAGCAAGTGATAGTAACTGGAAGTTACAGGGTCCTAGGCAAGATCAATCCTATGCAGTTACTTCTGATGATATTGGTCAGGTAGCTTCATCTTCCACGTCAACAGCCATACCTTGGAACAAATCTGGTGCAGTGGATCCAAAAGCAGCAATGTTCCCCACGTTTAGGATGCCTACGCCTTTTAATTCTTCTAAAACTACTGAGAAAGTTTTTACTAGTCAGGGATACGTGCCAACCCCTCGTAATAGGGGATTAGATGAATTAGATGATATAGAGCTAGGAGTAAGGGGTCAGCAAATGAGAGTTCGAAATCTGATAGATGCTTATATGCCTAACAGGATTGATGCTCAGACTCCAATCCCTACAGGACTTGAATTATTTCCTCTTTACGGTTCAGCCGAAGGTGGAATGAGATCCTACAGGGTAGGTAACAGTTTTATGTACTCTAATGATGCTATGAGGGCTGTTAGCGATTTAATAGAGCAGGTTACTCGTTTAGATCCTAATATCGACGGTGCTTACAGACCATCAATTAATGAGCCTTTAGCTAGGGATGATTGGAGATTGAAAAAAATTCAAGGTATGGCTTTGTTAGATACAACACCTAAAGTTCTCGCGGATAAAAAATTATGGCCAAAAGAAGTATTAGATGTTTACGATCAGATGGAGTACGAGCTTAGAAAACGCAAGGCAGTCAATCCTAATTACAAAATGCCAGAAGCAGCCTTAGATTGGAGAAATAGCATGTTATTCGATCCCGGTGGAGTAGCAGGGTCTCAAGCTTTAAAAGGAAAAAAATTAGTTGATTATCCTTTAGGAATCTGGAGATCACCCAATGCTAAGAGTTTGCAAGACTTCCTTACAACTTTACCAGGAGGTGACTCTCCTCTACCTAAGTGGCAAGGACAGTGGGGAATGATTCAAAAGTTATTAAATGCGTCTGGTGGTATCATTCCTGACGAGTCTAATATCCAATCAAGACTACCTGGTGTAGTTATGAGAGATAACTTTGGAAGTATGGGTGCGGAAGGTAGATCTTATGAGGACTTAGCTAAAGCTTTAGATATTCCACTGCAGGGTTTAAGTGGACAACAAAAAGAACGCTTGAAAGTTTTAGCTAGACAATTTGGTCCGCAGGCTCTTACATCGACTTCAGATCCTACTCCTATCAATCCTTCCCTAACAGCAGAAGCAGTAGGAGCAATATCAGGAAATACAAATCCTCAGTCAGGAGCTGTAGATCCTCAAATGGCAGTGGGAGGATTGAAAAATATGGATCCAATAGCAGCTTATAAATTCTTAACTAATAAGATGAGGCGTAGATAGATCGTTTTGATAGACAGGCTAAGATAAGTAAAACACTAGTATTTACGTGAAGCGGCCAGGTTTCGATAACAGCAAACTTGATACGTCGACAGCTATTCGCATGGCTCTTATTACCAAAGAGCAATTAGGTGAAAAGCCAGTCCACGGTTTAGGTGCTAGTGGGTCTGTAGTGGGCTTCGCTGGTGAAGCTTTAGCTGATATTGATAATTTAGGTGCGGCTGGAGAATTTGGTCGTCTACTGCAAGATCCTACGATTGCTCCGCAGATCTTCCAGAACGAACAGCGTAAAAATAATAGCGACTTCGGCCCCTACGGTATCTACGCATGATGAACGTTGTATCTAGATTTGCTACTCAGATCCTGCCGAAGATAGGGAAACAGCTCTCTTACTTACGACCTCGTAGTACAGCTGATGCAGCCCTTAGATACATGCCTGAATTGGTATGGCCTATTTATTCAATGGCTCAATTACCAGAAGGTACACCTTTAAGCACTCGAATGTTTGTAGCGGGTGAAGATTTAGGTATTAACTTGCTTGGTTCATTAGGTGGACAAGCTATTGGCTTAGGCGTTGGTAAAAATATGGCTACTAATAGATTAAGAAAACAAGGCAAGATAGGACTTAATTCAACTCTTGATGATTTATATGATGGCTTTGACGGAATTAAACCTCCTGCAGGCTTAGATGCCGACATGGCAAGGCTTATGGAAATTGGACCTGCTATAAACGTTGGAGATATAAGTGGAAGCATGGCTGCAAATATGTTCTTACCTAGAAATCAGCTTCAAAAAGCATGGGCAGCTGCAGAAGGTACAGGATTAGAAGGCATGGATCAGCAAGCTCTGCTACAAATTTTGGCTGAAATTCAAAGACGAGAGGAATTAGGGGGCTTTGCCGCTACCGCTGCTAATCCTTACAGCTTTATGGGTTAAATAATGGCAGAAACAAACGCTTTTGAAGGTTTCGGACCTACTTTTCGTCAACGACTAAGTCAAGTACCTAGCAGAATCGATGGCGATTTAAAATATCTGTCTAAGGCATACGAAAATACGCCTGTAGAGGCGATGCTTTCCAGTTCTCCTCTGGCTTTTAGGGCTAAATGGTCTTTACCTGAGTGGCTAGGAGGTTTTACTGACGATGCTAAGAACCAAATACTAGAGCTTCGCAACGACGATCCTCTTCTTAGGCGTTACACGTCTGTTCCTGGACTATATCCTGACCCTAGTTCTGCAACAGGTCGTGAACTAGGTCAAGCCACTTTCGGAAGAAAGCTTGGAAGTGGAATGGGAACCCTAATTGCAGACATTATGCAAGATGGAGCTCGTAATATTTGGTGGTTTTTAAACGCACCTCAAGCTTTAGCTCAACTTGCTACGTTGCAAGCGGTTTCTGAAGGCACAAACGCTGCAGAGAGGCAGGCACTAGGCTTGGATAAGTTGCCATACGACAAGAAAAAACCCACTATCCGACACAAAGGACGGAGATTGGCTGCAACTTTACCCGCTGTTGTAGGTGTTTCGTATGCAATTGGAAACTTAAACAGGCAGGACGGATATAAAGCAATTATTCCAGACGAGAATGATCCTCGTAAATCAGCTGATCCTGTATCTGAAGTACTCAGTCGTTATTTCTTAGGTCGAACTGGCAGACTTCTTCCTTACGACGAGTTTATAAAAGAAAGACCTGACGTTTCGCCTGAGCAGTACAAAGCCTATAAGAGGTATCTGTTCTCAGGCACGTCTCCTGTAAAAGCTACAACAGAAGGCATTCATGGCCCTGAGGTTACATTCCTTGGAAAATCTATCCCATTAACAACAGGGATTCTTCCTCTAGTCGCTGCTGCAGCTGGTGGTTATAGAGGTTCAAGAAACGCTGCTGCTCGTTTAAGAAACAAGAAAAACCAAGCTGTGGAATTAAGTGATAAGCTTAGACGTATTAAGACAGATTTAGATAAGGGTAAAAAAGGTGTTACCAAGCTTGATTACGAAAAGGCAGCTAAAGACTATGCAGACCTAGATACGGCTAATGAAGTGGAAGCATTGAAGTCAATCATGCTTAATAGTGGTGTAGGCGTTGCTGGAGGAATAACAGTGGGAAGTATCCTAGAATCAATGAGAAGAGGTCAATCCCAAAGGGAATTAGAAAGTTAACATGACATTTACTGCATACAGCCCTCGAGTCGCAAGAGGAAGTTTAAGTGATGATTTTTCTAAATCTCAAGCAGTCGCTGATCAAGTAAGGAAAGACATAGAAAGAGATGCAATAGAGAGAGCATTGAAGTGGCAAAGCAGCGAAATAAGAAAAAATATCAGAGGTGCTCAGCCTGTACAAATGGGACCGTCCGAGCCTAGCATGGCTGAACAGTTGCTTGGTATTGGTGCTAATTATTTAAACGAAAAAGGAGTCTTCGATAACGGACTAAGAGGAATATTCGGAGGAGGATCTGATCCTACTTTCGGAACAGGAATACCAAGCGGAACTAACCTTCCTGATGGTTCTTTCGGAATAGGTTCTAAAGCTAGCGATGTTGTAAGTAGACATGTTGCAGGGTCGTCAGCAATTCAGCCTGTCACTAGTGGTGGTATTGATTTCTCATTCCTTCCTTGGGTTAATTGAATGGCACGTTACTCGTCAGATTGGATTACAGGCACAGGCCTTGATGCTCGGAGAGATTCACCGACGGTAGGCTATGACTGGTTAAAGACTAAGGATGTTTTCGATCCAAGTGAAACAGGCTTGAGAAAACAAGAAATAATAAATGATTTAAGTAGTAAATATAACGTAGGTATTCAAAATCCTTATAGCACTCCTGACTATCAACCAACAATTGCTAGTTCAGACGTAGGTTTTGGTACTGATTTTTCTGATATTCTTGCTGCAGATATGTATAAGGATTACGCTAGTGAAATGCGTATGGCTGGTAATGTTTACGATGATATCTTCTTAACTCGCTTCTATGACGGACAAGCAGATCTTAATAAGCCTCAGAAGAAGAAAGGTGGAATTTGGGGAACTCTTGGATCTATCGCTGGCATGGTTATAGGTAATACAGTGGCACCAGGTATTGGTGGCCAAATAGGTGCAACGATAGGTGGCAAGGTAGGGTCTGGAATCGGTTAACGAAAACGTCTACACTTAGTACATATAGTGTGTAATTTGACTGTCTGATGGGAAGAAAACCTAATCCTGCACCTGGTTTCCTACAGGCAGTTCAGGAGCAATATAGAATAGCTCTCCAAAACGGACAAAAGGGTGTAAGCGAGTTTTTCACCACAGTTTTACCTGCCATGCAAATGCTATGGGGAGGAGCTAAAGAAGGAACTACAAATGCTGCCAACACTGCTAAACAAGCTGTCAAAAATGCGGCTAGCAAACTTCCTAAAACTTCTATCCCGACAGCTGGTGCGAGGCCTGAATTTCTGCAAGGCGTAGGAGATGTTCTCTTAGATTCGGGGTCTACAGGCAGATTACCTATCAGCAAAGGCCTTGCTAGTGCTGGATTGCTGACTGCTATCTTGGCAGGAGGAATGGAATTAGCAGATGATAATGATCCTTTAGCTAGAAATATTGTTGAAGGCGCAGGCGTTACAGGCGGTCAAATAGGTGGTGGATACTTAGGAGGTGCAGCTGCAGCTGCTTTAGCAGGTGGCAAGCTTGGCCTAGCCGCAGGTCCTTGGGCTCCTATAGCTATTCCTGCGGGGATGATTATTGGTGGTCTAGCTGGTGGTGATATTCTTAAGAATTTGGGTGGAGCTTCATACGATGCGGTTACAGGAATTAATGCTGAAGATCGTGCAATGGGTAGACAGAAGGAAGATTTAGAAAGAAGACAAGAATTGGCTTTATACGAAATGCAGCTTGCTATGGAGAATCAAAGAGCAATGGATCAGTTCAATGCTGATCAGTTTGAGAATCAATTACTCATGAGAGATAAATTAGATGACAGGGGTCGTGTCCAGCAGCTTTATGATAATAGTATGGCTAATGATCAAGCACTGATCACTTCTATCTTGGCGAGTTTGTAAATTATGGGATTAGCTCAACAATTCTTAGCAGGGAGATCTCCACACCGAGTTTTAGTAGGGGATGAACCTTTAGATACTAAATTTTCTGAAGCATTAGAAAGAGCTGTCACCGCGAGAGCTAAGAATGAATTCGGATTGGTTGAGAATGCAATGGATGAGGAAGGTGCTCTTGCTAGGACTCAAAATGCGTACCGTCAACAAAGGCAAGCGAAGCTAGAAGAAGCACAATACAAAGAAGCAGTAGAACAAGCTGCCGCAAAAGCTAAAGCAACAGATGCCATACTTGGCGATATCTTCCAGACCAAGCAAGAACGTTTTGATACATACTTAGATAACAAGGCGAAATGGGACAAGGCTCAAACAGACGACGCAATCAGTGGTCTTATAGAAAATCAGATAGCCAAAGAAAGGATAGCAAGCATGATATCTAACGCGACCACAGCACAGGAACTAGCAGAAGCAAGGAAATTGTTGAACGAATATAAGAATCAGAAGCTTAGATTGAATTCCAGTAATATAAATAAAGAAACGACTACGGCTAATTAAGGATGAGCGATTTAGTAACAGAACTTCAGAATGCAAAAAACGCTCGTGATTTGTCGTTCTTTCAAACTCTTAACAGAGCATCACGAGATAGATTTGACAGATCTCAAGGTCTGATTCCTTCGGGAACCATACCTAATCTTTTAAGTACAGATTATTGGGACTTCAAGAGAGATATTGGAGACCAGTTTACTCGTGATGCCGAGGTTACGGTTAGCTTGGACGATTTTAATGCTATAAGAAATTTACCAACATTAAAGAGAAATTATTTCAAAGGAGGAGGTCAGTTTACAGAAGAAGCAGGAGAAGGATCTGGTTACGGAGGAGGATACCAGAGTGCTACTGATTTTATCAATAATTTCAATATCAAGGATGTAAAGCTCGATGGCTCAGGGAATCAGATCACACTTCGCTTTACAGACGCACTTTCTGCAGATACATTTAACGAGGGCTTGCAGCTGAGCAAGTCAAATATGAGAACTGATAAGACGAATTACAATTTAGGAACATATGCTGATTCGTCGAAAGGTTATTTTCAATCCGATCTAGCGGATGCTAAGGATATAAAACTAGAAGAAAGGAAGCAGGAATTATTAACTGAAATGGAATCTATACAAGACAAATCTGACAGCAGGATAGATCGTTTATTAGATTTAAAAGAAAAAACTAAAATGAAAGAATTAGATGTTATCAGTGGTGCTTCAGGTTTCGATGCTAATAGTCTCATTCGTAATATCTTGAATCGAGTTAACGCAGGGAATAGAGGCTCTAGCCTCCCCACTCAAATCCGTATTGGTCAATAGGAGGTTATTACTATGAGCTGGTTATCTGATTTTTATGCTGCAAACAATATCGGCGGCCCTGGCGGTAAATTAGACGGCGGTGCTATCGCTTATTGGGAAAGTGAGAAAGATCGCTTAGGGGGAGGAACTGCTGGGGAGAACGCAGCAAAAGACATTATCAGGGGAACTGCTATAAATCAGGGAACATGGCAAATGACCAGTTCTAGTAATGCTGGTGGAAATACTGGAGCAGGTAACACTGTTAACGCAAACGCTAATAACACAGTTAGTTCAACTGACTTTGGATCGATGTTGGATAACCTCACTATCGAAGGATCTGCATTGCAAGGTGGTCTAAGTGGATTAACTACACTCGCTAATACATTCGATAAAAACACCGATATAACAGGGAATGTTGTTGGAAAATTAGGCGACATTTTTACAACCCAAGCGACTAAGGGGATAATGTTGAATTATGAAAAAGACTTAGCTAATGCGACTTACGAGATAGATAGTAAGAAGATGGATCGCGAAACCGAAGAAGCTCTTGAATTAGGAGCTGCTGAGCATGGTTGGAAGAAAGATGAATATGCTGCACTAGGTGATCAGGATCGTTTAACTATCGGCAAGACAGGAGAAGAAACAAGATTAAATATTGGAGCAGAAGGAGCTCAGGATCGTCTTAATATTGGTGCTCAAAAAGATGCTGATATTGCAACGATTGGTGAAACAGGAAAGCAGCAACGTCTTGGAATTATGGAGACAGGCGAACAGCAGAGAATGAACATAGGAGCCGAGGGTACTCAGGATCGCTTGAATATTGCAGCAACAGGAAGAGAGCAAAGATTAGGTATTAAAGAAACAGGTCAACAGACAAGATTGACCAGAATGACTGAAGGTGATGAAAAGCGTAAGACAATGAAAGAAGACTACAGACAACAAAAAGGAATGCGAGCTGATGCAAGAGGTGCTATATCTAGTGCAGGTGCTAGATTCTTCGGTTAAATGCCTAAAGAAAAAGAAGAAGTTATTCAGTCTTTTTTAACTTCTTTAGATCAAGGATATCGTGAGAATTTTTTGTCGTATGTAGAGCATACTTATTCTGTTTTTGAAATATGGTTATATGCGTCTGTCTTAGGTTATGAGGGTGGTTTTCATGCTTTAGAAAACTGGGTCAACCAGTATTATCCAAAGTTAAATCGTCGAGAAATACTTTTAGCTGAGATTGTTAAATTAGAATCTGATATCGATTTTCTCCGTCAGCAGGTTCATGCAGATCTAGTAAAACCTGACGCAGCAGCAACACGTATTGCTCATCTTTCAAAAGAGTTACGTGGGCATCTAGTAGAGGTTGATAAAATCACAAAAGGAACCGATAGAAGGGGTTTAGTGTTAGCAGGTGCTGATAAGGTAATGAGAGAATTACGTTCAATATTTAAAGAGAACGAGGATGTGACTAA
>CETI01240860.1_pt1 | contig 18030 bp, 19 predicted proteins | sample 361441 | NCBI WGS metagenome assembly CETI01 (sample SAMEA2622478, study PRJEB7988) | marine metagenome | biome: marine biome (ENVO:00000447); feature: deep chlorophyll maximum layer (ENVO:xxxxxxxx); material: "saline water (ENVO:00002010), including plankton (ENVO:xxxxxxxx)" | depth 90 m | reverse complement strand
TTATTAAACTTTTTAAAACGACAAAGTAAAAAGGATACAAATTCCGAGGACCTTCTATGCTTTGGTTATAATTTAGTTTTGAGGAAAAAATAAATAGAATGAAAAGATTTCTAAGCATAGTTAGAAGTTATTTCTTAGGACTTTACCGAGAAGAACAGCTATCAGATTACTTTAAAGATTTAATTATTAAATACTCTAAATCTAAAGAAATTGAAATATTAGATTATGGATCAGGATTTAACCCAGACTTAATTTTACTTTTATCAAAAAAACTTTCTGACAATAATTTTAAGTATCATATCACTTGTGTTGATTTTTACAGTAAAGAAAATTTAAATGAACTTAACAAAAACTACAAACAAATTAATTTTGTAGATTTTAAAGAATTACCTAAAGATTTAAATTATAATTTTGTAATCTTGAGTGATGTACTACATCATGTTGGAGTGGATTCTGAAGAAACAAGAAAAATATTAAATCATCTATCTAGTATTTCGAAATATATAATTTTAAAAGATCACTTTGAGTATTCCTTTTTATCACGGCATACATTGAGATTTATGGATTTCATTGGAAATTATAAAGACGGGGTAAATATTCCAAAAAATTACTTTACCGAAGCAAACTATAAACATCTATTAGAGGAATTAGAAATTGAGAGCATTGATATAATTGAAAATATAAAACTATACAGTAAAATCTTAATTCCTTTTAATTTTTCAAGATTTCAATTTATTAATTTATTAAGAAAGAGGCCTCAATGAAAGTATTAATAACTGGCGGTGCTGGCTTCATTGGAAGCCATCTTGTTGATAGATTATTAGAAAAAGGATATCACGTAACTTGTATTGATAATTTTATTCTTGGTAATAAAGAAAATTTAGAAAGTGCACTGAATAAAGATAATTTTCATTTAGTTGAACTAGATTTAGTTGATTTAGAAGAATTAAATAAACTTTTTAAAGCAAATAATTTTGAATTTGTCTACCATCTTGCTGCTAACTCAGATATTCAAAAAGGAACAAAATCAACCACGACAGACCTTATGCAAACATTTATGACAACATATAACATTCTTGAAGCAATGAGAGTAAACCAAGTCAAAAATATTCTCTTTACCTCATCTTCTGCTGTTTTCGGTACATATGAAGGACCTATAGGTGAAGATGTAGTCATTAGACCAGAATCCCTGTATGGCGCCGGCAAGGCAGCTTCTGAATCCTATATCCGTGCATTTAGTAATTTATACGATATTAATTCTTGGATTATTAGACTAGCAAACACTGTTGGCGGAAGACTCACTCACGGAATTATTTTCGACTTTTTAAATAAAATAAAACATAATGATAAAGAATTAGTAGTTCTTGGTGATGGCAAGCAAGCAAAACCCTATATGCATGTAGACGATTTAATTGATTGTATGCTTTATATTGTTAAAAATTCAAATGATAGAGTTAATACTTTTAATGTTGGACCAGAAGATCGAATAACCGTTGAGGAAATAGCCAAATTAATTATAGAAATGTATGGTGGAAATCAAAAAATAACATACACAGGAGGTTCTTCTGGTTGGAAAGGGGACATACCAACATATCTACAAAATACAAAAAAAATTAAGACGTTGGGTTGGAAACCAAGTTATAACTCTAGAGAAGCAATAATTAAAACATTAAAAACCATTGAGTTCTAATGGAAAAAATTAAAGAAATTACAATAAGTCTTCATTGCGGATCCAATTCAGACATAGTCAAAGAACAGATGGACATGTTAAAGGAATTAAATAAAGATTATGATATTTCATGGAATAACAGAATTGATCGTCATCCAGAAATGTATTCTTCTTATTCAGAAATGATAAACCATGCAGTAGCGACCTCTAAAACCGAGTGGATTATATTTATAAATGATAGAGTAAAACCAACTCCTGATGAAGTAAGAAAAATGATCGAGTATCTTGAAAATGGCTACGCATTTGTAATGTTGTACAATGTAGCATTTATGGGATTTTCCAAGGAATTAATAAGGAAAGTTGGTTGGTGGGACGAGAGATATCTCTTAGGAGGATGGGAAGATAGAGATTGGGTTTGGAGAATGAAACAAAATAATTTATGTATTTATGAAAGCTTAGAAAGCACACATGATTATTCGTGGAAATCTCATTTAAATAAGTTAGGAGGAATTAGCAGCGGAGTATTTTGGAGTTTAAAATGGGATACTTCTTCTAGCCATATAGTATTTAAGAATTTAGAAGAAGGAACTTATGAGAAGTGGGATTTGTATTTAGGCAGTAAAAAACCTGAAATAAGAAATTCATGGAAAAAATGGAAAGATTCAGAATTAGATTTATTTTATAACGAGAAGGACAATCCTGGATCGGGACCATCTGGCTCGTCAATATTAAGTGGTAGAAAAGTATTAAATAAGCCAAAATACGGAAAGGGCATAATCCACTTATATTTCATAATAAAAAATAAAATAAAGAAGGTCATATTTTGAAAATATTATTTATTACAATAAAATCTCCCAAACAACAAGGTGATTATTTTGAGCTCGCCATTCTTAATGGTTTAAAAAAAATTCTTGGAAATAACATTATTGATTATCCAAAAAAGAAAATTATTTATGGAGATTATTCTGAGGTTTCTAAGGAAGAATTGCATGGCAGAGGCTTCTCACTTTTAAGAACTCCTTTTATTGATGATATAGATCGGGATATAAAAAATAAAAAATTTGATGCAGTAATTTATGGTGATGGACATATGTATGGGGAAGAATATTTTGTTGATAAGTACGACAGTTTAGCAAATAATAATGTTTGGATTATTGACGGACACGATTTAAGTGGGTTAGCACCAAAAAAAACAAAATATTTAGGAGAAGAAATTATAGGAAATCAGTTTAAGAACTCATTTAAGGGAGCGGTAGTTTACGAGGAGCCAACTGTTTTTCCAACAAACTTAGGTGTTCCAGAAGAAGTAATTTTACCGATTGATTTAAGTAAAAAAAATAAAATGTTTCAAACTACTTATCCTAAGTATTCATTTTTTGAAAACCCCACTGACTTAGGTGGAGGTAGTAATCATTATAAATTTACTTCTGAGGAAGAATATTATGACGATCTTGCAACATCTTGGTTTGGGCTTTCTTCAAAGAGAGGAAGTTGGGATGCTTTAAGGAACTATGAAATTATTGCTTCAGGATCTTTATTGATATATAGAGATTATTTAAAAAAACCAATATCATGCAGTCCTCGCAATGTTCCTTGCTTAAGTTATTCAACAAAAAAAGATCTATATGAAATATTTGATCGGTTAATTAAAGATAACAAACCTACTGATGAGTATATGTTTCTTCTTGAAGCACAGAGAGAGTGGCTTATAAACTATGGAACAACTTCAGCTATAGCAAAAAATATTTTAGAGATTATAAAGAAAAATACTATTTATAGAGAATAATGAGATTTTTTTATATAGAGGATTGAACCATCCTTGCACTTAATAAATGCATTTGGATAAGGATCCTGTAGGCATCTTATTTTATTATGAATTTCTTTAGAAGTTAAATTATTAAAATCTTCAATCTTGATTTCACTCATTTTTTCATTCCTTCTTTTATAATAGCTTGAATCTTTGTCATTCTGAGCAATAAGCGGAAGGGGCTTGTCTTCAATTAAATTTTCTAATATAAATGAACAACCGTTGATACCTTTATCAACAATTAATTGAAATACTTCTTCTAAATCTATATCTTCAATATTGAATTCTTCTTGGTAAATTATTGGTCCAGTATCAATATTTTTATCCATTTTAAATAAGGTAATCCCGCTAGTTGTTTCCCCATTTATTATTTGATTTTGTATTGGACTACCTCCTCTATATTTAGGTAAAAGTGAAGGGTGTAAACAAATACAAAAATTACTATTAACGATTTCTGATTCAATAATATCACTCCAACCTATAAAGAATATTAGATCAAATTCTTTATCCTCAATATTCTTTAAAAAGTCCTCATTCTTGCTACAGGTCGTCAAATTTACTTGGCTAGAAAAATTTTTTTTTAAATCTTGAATTATTTGATCCGCCCAATCTCTATATGAGCAAAACAGCACTTCTTTCACTATTCAATCCATCTAATTATTTGAAAAGCTTCAGAGTTCTCCATATCTCCCTGTATTCCTCTAAATCTAGCCATGAGTTTAAGCATTTCTGGACTTCTATGCCCCCTCACTTGTGACTTTAAAAAATTATAAGATTTAAGTTTCTCATCAATGTCAAGAGGTGCAAAAAAGTTTGGCTTAAAAGTACTATTTATGTCATGTGTATAATCCCACAAAAAACTATGAGGTTCTTCATAAACTAAAGCTTTTTTTATAAAGAAATTTATATCATGATGTCTTAGAGCAACAAGAGCAGCATCATAAACAACTCTATGATCTTGATTATATGAAGGATAAGGAATGAAGATTTTTTCTGGTTTCGTATTGTTAACCACTGTAGTTATTTGTTCAATAAGGTCTTGTAAGACATAATTATTAACAATATTATCAAATACTTCATAAGTGAATTTGCAATGATTAGCTAAATCTTCAAGCTCTCTTAATCTTTCTTCTCTATCTACAACATGGAATTCGTCTGCCCCACACTCCATAACGTGCGTTTCATTATTTAAGAAACTAAAACATCCTAAAAGCTCATCATCAACATGAGGAGATAAAATTAGATTTCTTTTTTCAGCCATTTAAAACTATCCTTAGTTGTTTTTTTAATTTATAAATTATCTTATTAATTTTAATAAAGTATTTATTCTTTCTTAATTTAAAGTAATAAAAAAAATTGAAAAGAACAAGCACATTTAAGTATCCTTCTTTTTGGTATTTTTTCTGCTCTGAGATTAAATTAAAATTGTTCTCTTCAATTACACTCTGTACATCTCGGGATAAATTTTCTTTAAAAACTTTATACCACCTACTTACTTCTAATTGTTTGTTTTCTAATTCTTCAGGCTTATTTAAATATTTTTTAATAGTTTCTTCTGAATCCTTCCACCGATTTACAACAATAAATGGATGATTACCAAAAACAAATTTAAAGTAATCAATAAATACAAATTTTTTTACTATTGGTATACAGCCATTTTCTAAAACCTCCATGATTCTAAATGTATCAGGATTACTGAACCCATTTGGACAAGGGGCAAATATTGTTTCAGAATAGATTTTTTCTAAGTATTTTACTTCAATTGCACTGTTGTCCATAAATGAGTCTATTTTGTAATAAATATTTGGTTTTATATCAACTAAGTCTTGTAACATATTTTTTCTATCATTATAAAACTGACCAAAAAAAGACCATATTATATTTTTATTTTTAATATCTATTTCTTTATTTCTTAGATAGCCACTTTGAAAACCTATTGGGACAGTAAAGCATTTTTTGGTATTGATATTTGGGCTATAGTAACCTCTGAATATGTAAATAGCATTTTTGTATATAGATAAGTCATGAATTAGTGACTCATCAGAAATATGGATTAAAAAATAATTATTTTTAAAATTTTTTAAAAAAAGCTTAATTTCATCCGATACTGTTTTTTCACTGTCAGAGTAATAAATAATTATATTTTCATTAATATCTTTATTTTTAAATTCTTCTATCGTTATTTTTGTTATTTGATTTACCTTTGAAAGCAGTAATTTTTCAATATATTCAATTTCAAAAAGACTTTGTTTATCTGAATGAACTAAATACATAGTTTAAATATAATCTTGAATTTCCTTGAGGTTATTAAAAATTTTTAAATTTAGCTTTTTTGCTTCCTCTATATTAGAAAAATTACTTTTTATAAGGAAAAAATTTGAAGTGTATTTTTGTGAAAGCTCAAAATCCTTGATCGTATCACCAATAAATAAAAGATCTAGATTTTTTTCATTTAAATTGAATTCAGATAAAATTTCTTCAACCATTTCATTTTTTGGCTTTCTACATTTGCAATTGATTTTAAATTTCTCCCTTTCACCAACATGTCCTTTTTCAGGATGGTGTGGGCAGAATTTAATGTGCTCAAATGGCTTAACTTTATTTGAAATTAGATAATTTTGAATATAATTATGAAAGTTTTCTACATCCTCCAATGAACAAAAACCTTTCGCTATGCCTGGTTGATTTGTAATTAAAAATAATGAGTAGTTTTCTTTTTGCAACTTTTTAATAAGACTTAAGGCGTTTTTTTTAAATTTTAAATCCTCAATAATATTTTTTTCATTATTATCAATTATTGTTTCATCTCTATCAAAAAATACAATTTTTGATTTAGGAGTTAATTTTAAATGTATGTCTTTCGATTCTTTATTTAGTCTTTCTTCAGTTCCTAAATCTTTTATATATGAATTAGATAAAATTGTTTTAACATTAAAGTTTTCAAGATTTTCTGCTAAATAATGTTTAAAAATATCAGGTTCTTTTGTTTTTTTGTGTTCTTTAATTGAGGATTTCTTTCCATAAAATAATCCTGTGTTTCCAATAGGGCTAGTCAGGTCTGAATAACTTTTATTTCTAGAAATTTTATTAACTCTTTTATCTTTGTCAAAGTTTATTAAATCACTATCTTCTGGGTGATCTGTATATCTTGAAATAATTAAAAAGTCTGAATTTGAATTTTTAAATTCTTCAAACCCAAAATCAATTTCAAAATTAGTTATTACATCACCAAATAAAACAAAAAAGTTATCATTAAGAAACTTTTTTGATTCATATAAAGCTCCATAAGTTCCCAAAGGTTTTTTTTCAATGAAATATGTAAATTTTAGATTTGTCTTTTTCAAATGTTCAAGAATCTGAGTGCTCCCATGACCAAGGCAGAAATGTATATCAATGTTTTTATATTTATTAAGATGATCAATTTGATAGTCTAGAATTGTTTTTTCTCCTATTGGAGCTAATGACTTGGGAATGTTTTTAAGTTTTCTCTTTAATCTAGACCCCTGCCCTCCAGCCATAATGACTATACTGTTATTCATTACTATAATTTTAAGATGATTAATAATAATTTATTAACAAAATATTTAAATTTAATTTCCGAAATTGCTAATGATTCTAACTTAGCTAATTTAGATGATATTTTTAATAGAATTGCTTCTCATTTTGAAACCAAGGGCAGGTTATTTATTGCAGGAAATGGAGGTAGTTCAGCAATTTCTTTACATGCAGCAACTGATTTAGCAAAATTAAACAAAGGTTCAAATAGAATTAATGTAATAAGTTTAAATACAAACATTCCGCTAATTACTGCATATTCAAATGATGAAAACTATGATAATGTTTTTGTTAATATTTTAAAAAATTATGAACCAACAAATGAAGACACTTTAGTTACTGTCTCATCTTCAGGGAATAGTAAAAATATAGTTAATTTAATTTCATTTTGTAATGAAGAGAAAGTATACACTTGCAGTCTTAATGGTTTTGATGGAGGAGAGGCTTCACGAATATCTAATTCTTCTATAGTATTTGAATCAAAACAAGGTTATTACGGACCAGTAGAAGACCTTCATATGATGTTGTTTCATCTTTTTGCTCATAGTATTAGAGAAGATATTGAGGAAATAAATTAAGATGATAGCTTATTTTGACTCACTATATTTTTTATGATTGGAATAAGAACACCTTTTAGAGTGTCTTTTGCAGGGGGGTCAACTGACATACCTAATTTTTATAAAAAATATGGTGGGAAAGTAGTTTCAACTTCAATTGATAAGTATATGTATCACTTTATACATAAATTTTCAAAAAAGGATATACAAATAAAATATTCGATTACAGAACTAGTTGAAGACACGAAAGATATAAAACATCCTATAGTTCGTGAAATTTCAAAAATTTATAATGTACAAGGTCTTGATATAAATTCAATTGCAGACATTCCTAAAGGAAGTGGGCTGGGGTCATCAAGTGCTTACACCGTTGGGCTAGTTCACGGTTTATCGATTTTTAATAAAGAAAATTTAAATAAAATGCAACTAGCAGAGGTTGCTTCAGATATTGAAATAAATAGACTTGGAGATCCAATTGGTAAACAGGATCATTACGCTAGTTCAGTCGGTGGATTAAATATTATAAACTTTAATAAAGATGACACTGTAAAGATAAAAAAATTAAGACTTAATGAGAAACAAATTCAACATTTATCGTCTTCAATGGTTTTAATTAAATATGGCCACTCAAGAGATGCAAGAGTAATACTTAGTGATCAAGCAAAAAAAATTAAATCACAAGAAAATATAGATAACACAAAATTAATATTTGATTTAGTTGACCCTATGGTTTCAGCTTTAATTAATTTAGATATTAAATCTATTGGAGAGCTTCTAACCGAGAACTGGAATTATAAGAATAAGTTATCTAAATTAATATCGAATAAAAAATTAGAGCAAACGTTAACTGAAATTATAAATAAGAAAGGGATCTACGGTGGAAAACTTTTAGGGGCAGGCGGCAATGGGTATTTATTAATAGTTGGAGAACCAAAGGTAGTTAAAAAATTAGTTAATGAGAACAGTGTTGAGTTCAATTTTGAAAAAAGTGGAACAAAAAAAATATTAATGGATAGATAATATTGTTAGATAATAAATTAAAACCATCAAAAAACTTCTTTGATGAAAATAAATATAAAATATATTTTTTCATCTCAATTATATTTTTATATCTTCAGTCAGATTTTTTATTTATTGGCGGTACAACTTGGGATCAAATAGGATATATCAGAGGAACAGGGAAACAAATCGAAAAAGGACTTCTTACTATATTTGACAGAAGCAATCCTATTTTAGATGGTTTTGATTATACAGAAGGAAGGGGAGTTCTATTACAAATTCCAATGCACTTATTCTCAAGATATGAAGCAGTCCAGAATTTATTTGGTACTCTAGTAGAAAATAATATTCACATAAACTCTGTAAACAATTTAGAAATACAATATATTCTTAGGCACTTATTTCTTTTAATTTATTTTGTTTTTATTAATTATTTTATTTTTATAAAGTTAACAAAATTAACTACTCCACTATACAGTGTTTTATTGTATTTGTTCCTTTGCTTAACTCCAAGTATAAGTGGGCATGCTTTATTTAATAACACTGATATTCCTTATGCTTTTCAATTCTTACTAGTTTCTGTTTTTTATATTGATTATTTGGATAACAAGAAAAAAGTTTTCAATAAGATACCACGTGAATATTTAATTGGATTATTATTTGGTTTCTGTTTAGTTATAAGAATAAATGCAATTGTCTTTTTTGGAGCATTATCTATTTTTCATTTACTTTACTTGGGCAGAGATAAAATTCTTAATTATGATTTTTATGTTAATCAAATAAAAATTTACACTACAGCAGTTTTTGTTTTGTATTTGCTTAGCCCATCTATGTGGTTAAGGCCAGTTAAATGGGTTCAGTTTGCAATTTTGGATCAATTTAGACACCCTAATGATGTTCAAACAGTTGTAAATGGAGTAAAAGTTACAGCTTCTGATACAGGGCCGTTTTATTTACTTATATGGTTATACAGTAAGTTGCCGATATTTTTTATAATTTCTTTTTTTATTTATTTATTTTATTTTTTCTATCGAAGATCAACGAATATTTTCTCTTCTTTTTCTCTATTTTTTTTAACTTATGTTCAAATAATTTTTATGCTTCTTAAGCCTCCTGCATATGATGGCATAAGGCACTATCTATTCTTAATACCATTTATTATTGCTCTAAGTTGTGATATATTAAATATTTATTTTGATAGGTTTAATCTAAAAAATACTTTAATTTATATATTTATTTTTTCATATCTTTTTTATACACAGTATGGTCTTGGTCCTTATAGGTACGCTTACTTTAATGAGTTTGTAAATGAAGAGGAGATTTCTTACATCTGCGAAGAAGCATTAAATGGATGTGGAGATTGGGCCACAGATTATTGGGGTTTCTCTGGTAAAGAAATGTATAAATTATCCAAAAAATATGATGACGAAGTTATTTATTACTGTTCACCTGGAGAAATATATACAACTTATATTGAGAATAAGGAAAAATCTCCATGGAGGTTAACTAACGGACAGCCCGATTTTGATGACGAAATGGTGTGGAATCAGGATGAATTAATTTTCAGTAGATTAAGATTTTTTGATATGGTAGAAAAGAGCAAAGGTTCGCAGTTTACAATTTATGCCATGACAATTCATAGGCCAGGAAATGATAACTGTCATTTTAATAAATTCACTAAAGATCAAATGGACTATAGATGTGATTTAATGGAAGCTGTTACTAGGAACCTAAGAGGTAAAACAATAAATTTAAATTATTTATACAAATGTGATATTTCTGTTAAAAATTATTAATTTTCTCCATAAATTTTATCAACAATATAAAGTGGCCTATTTTTAACCTGGTCAAAGATTTGACCAACATACAACCCAAGAATTCCTATTGAAAATAATTGGATTCCACCCATAAATAAAATCAAAATAACAATTGTGGGATTACCAATTGGAAAATCAACAATTCCTGAAATTTTGAAATATGCATAGAAAATTCCAAGAATAAAACCTAATAAGGATGTGAAAATACCAAAATAAGTGCTCGCATAAAGTAAGCTATTTGAGAAAGATGTCAGTCCTTTAAGCCCAAAACTAATACTTCCACTAAATTTGCTATATTTTGTTTCTCCTGCCTGTCTTTTCGGTCTTTCAAAATCTACGTTTGTTTGTTTAAACCCAACATATGTAACTACACCCCTCAAGAAAGGGTTAGCTTCATTAAATGAGTTTACGATATCAACTACTTTTCTATCCATTAATCTAAATTCTCCAACGTCTTGTGGGATATTGATTTTTGAAAACTTTGAAATAATTCTTAAACCAATTCCAGATATTATCTTTTTTATAAACGTTTCGCCAAATCTTGATACTCTTTTACCGTAAACAACATCAAATCCATAATTCCACTTTTCGATCATTTGTGGAATAATATCAACAGGGTCTTGGCCATCAATGTCCATAACAATAACAGCATCACCAGTCGCGTATTCAAGTCCAGCAAAAATGGCTGGATGTTGTCCGAATCTTCTACTTAGTATTAGTGTTTTAACATTTCCATTTGAATTTTTGGAATATTCTTTTAATTTTTCTTCCGTTCCATCATTAGATGGATCACAAGAAAAAATTAACTCATAATTTATATTTAAATTGTCTACTTCTGAGATGAACTCATCAATTGAATCAACTTCATTGTAAACTGGAACAACAATTGATATTTTTTTATTTTTCATCAGTTCTTTACGATAACTAAAAAATAATTATATTTTTTAATAAACACACTTTCTATTTAATATAATTTTACTTCTTTAATTTAAGTAGATATAGACTATTGTTTTATTATGCAAAAAACTAAAAAAGCACTTATAACTGGTGGTTTTGGATTTATAGGGGTTCACGCAATTGAAAAATGGTTAACTAATGATTGGGAGATAACAGTAGTAGATAATTGTTCATCAAACGCTATAAGCCCAAAAGATAATCATTTATTAAAAGATATTATTTTTCATAATTCAGATATACTTTCTAACGATATTTCAGATTTTAAAGATATTGATTTAATACTTCACTTAGCTTCACCAGTTGGTCCCGTAGGTGTTTTAAAGCATTCTGGGAAAATAGGGAGCATGATTTTAAATGATTTAAATTGGTGTATAGAGCTTGCAAACCAAAATGATTGTCCAATTATTTTTATCTCAACATCTGAGATTTATGGTTACAGGGAAAAGAAAACATATCTCAAAGAGAACGACGACAAAGTCCTTCATGATGACTTTACTGTAAGAAACGAATACTCAATGGGGAAGCTTCTTGGTGAAATAGTTCTCACCAACAATGCAAGAGTAAACAAAAATCTTAGATATCAGATAATAAGACCATTTAACGTAACTGGAAAATATCAACTACCAGAGGGAGGATTTGTATTACCAAGGTTTGCAGTTCAAGCACTTAAGGGCGAAGATATATCAGTCTATTTAGATGGTAAACAGAAAAGAGCCTTTACTTGGGTAAAAGATATTGTTGATGGAATATATTTAACATCAGTAGCTGATGAAAATAACTGGAATCAAATATGGAATGTTGGAAATGAAGAGAACGAAAAGTCAATTAAATATATGGCTGAAAAAGTTAAAGAACTAACAAATTCAGACTCAAAAATAATATATATAGATCCAACAGAAATACACGGGAGTCTTTTTGCAGAAGCTCCAGAAAAGATTCCTAATAGTGAAAAAATAAAAACAAAACTTGCTTGGTCTCCTACAAAAAATGCTGATGAAGTGATAGCTGAGGTTGTAGATTATTATTTAGACTCAGATTATTATAAAAACTTCTAATTATCTAAATAATTTTCTGTAAGTTTTTCTTAATGTTGGTTCAAAAAATTGTCTAAAGTAGTTGAATGGAAAAGTATGTAATATTTTGAATTTTAAAGTATTGGTGTTATTAAACCATTCTTTTCGCCAAGGCTGTCTTGAAGCAAAATGTCTAATTATTACATCTTTATAGTTTATTTCATTTATATTGAATAACATATGAGATTCTCCACGTAGTTCAGTTACATTCCACTTTGTTGGGAGTATTTCAACATTTTTATATAAATCATCAATACTATAGTATGTGTCCTCATCCTTTGAAGAATGCCAACCAAAATCTTTTAATTCCCAAAATGGTATATCTGAATGTCTCTTTATCCCAGCAAGAGAATACCACGAAGCCTGTTCTCTAAACTGTTCCCAAAAAGTTGGAGCATTTGGAAAGTGTTCATGTTCTGATTTTTTATTAAGTAGTTTGTTGTATCTATCATCATCAAGAATCATGTCTATAGCATTTTTTGACCATTCATTAATTTTCATTGAGTAACACCCCATACAATGAGTATTTCCTGAATCAATTACATAAGTAAAGGATTTGTTAGTTGGGAATTCATATTCTTGTTTGACTATACACATATCAGCATCTAGATGAGATATTGTATCATTTTCTTTCAATACTCCAGAATTTATTAAATCTCTTACAACTGTAAACTTCCACCAAGTTGGATTATCTCTAAATAATTTAAGATCTTCTTTGTATTCTAAATATTCAAAATTATGCATCCTTGAGTATTCTTTATTTCTTGGAGACATATATTTTTCAAAGAAATCCTGTCTTTCATCAGGATAATTAGCTATTACCATTAAATATTTTTTTGACATATTTTATCTAATATTACTAATAAATTTTATAATGTACTCAATTGTGAAATCATAAGTGAAGTATTCTTTTGAGCAATAATCAGCATATTCAACCATTTCTTCATATTTTTTTGTTCCTAATATTTCATCAATTCTATCTGGAATCGTATCTATTTCATTGGGGTTAATTAATATACATAATTTATCGTAATCAACTATTTCTTTGAAAGGTAAGTGAAATATATCTGAAATGTAAATAGGAATACTTCCAAGATTAAACGATTCATAAAACCGATAAGAGGCTGGGCCGTAGCCTCTTGGGCATAATGAAAAGAATGATTCACTCATAATTTTTTTAAACCTTTTTTCATCTTTTTTAGAAATTGTCATATTGTCTGAATTTTCAATATAGAAGTCTTTTTTATTCGATAACTTATGAACCATATCTGTTCTTAATTCATGTGTATTTCTTCCTATGAACGATGCTAGATGTTTCTTCTTTCTTTTAAGTACATATTTATGAGGATCACTAAGCAATGGTATAGGTAAAAATGATGTATTTTCATTTAAATTAGTATTGAACATGCCACCACACGAAAAAACAATACAATCGTTTATATCAACGAGTGGGCCTCCATCATATTGAACAACTGTAAAATAAAAATCATCAGTGTCATTGATTTTTTTATCTACAAGTTTTTGTAATTTATCTTTACCATCTTTATTGTTTTGTACTAGATAGTTAGTCCACTGAATAGGTATGTAGTTAAGTTTTGTTTCAATTGAATTATTTTTAGTAACGTAATCAAAAAATTTTGATTCTATGTTGGTTGTTTTTTGATGCGGTGGATAATTTGATATTAACCCTTTATTCATATATTCGTTTGGAATTTCTACTATCTTAATCATTATTTAAGTTTGCTATCTTTTTTTCAAAATACTCAACAGATTTAGTTGCTTCCTCACCAGCAGAATACCAGTAACTGTTTGGACGTAACCTATGAAAATGATAAAAGTTTTCAATAAGTTGTAGCTTGCCATCTTCTTTTAACCAAAAATAACACATTGCAATTGGGTCTGCTGCTAAAGGCAAGTCTTTACTTTCAAAACCTATTTTCATCCTTTCTAGAAAGTATTCTCTATTAACTATGAAATTTCCTAAATTAAAAACCCATCCATTCTTTACATCAACAAACAATTTTTCATCATCAGTCATTGATCTAGATATTTCTTTTTTATCCAATAAAAATTTTTTGTTTGCAATCAAAACCTTATATTTTTTTCTTAAACTACTTAAGTATGGATTTTTTTTGAAAACATAAACTTTAGATGGAAGATAAAAATTTTCACTATTTAAATTTGATAAAAAAGTATCATTAAAAATTTTATTAGTATTTAATCCAGCTAAGTTATCAGAATCAATTTGATAAACGTAATCGTTAGTACATTTTGAAATTGTTACGTATTTATTTTTGAATCCCCCAAGGTTTTTTTCATTTCTATATAGCGATATATTAAGGTTATAACTTGAAATTAATTTTTCTACCTTTCTTTCCAAAATAGAATAATCTAATTCATTTGAACCATCATCGTTAATTATAATTTCATCTACGTTACTTATTTTTCTTACGCTGTTTATGCAATCGTCTATAAACTCAGAAGAATTTAGAGTTGGAATAGCAATACTTAATTTCATAATTTACTTACTTTTAATTTTAGGGTACAAATAGTAATAATTAACTAAGGAAATTTTTTACTCTTTGTTTTAATTTATATTTAATTTTTTGATATTTCCTATAAGGGTCTATAAATATATAATAAATTGAAAATTTTTCAAAAAATTTGTGGAGATTTGAAATAAAAAGTTTGTGAAAATTAACTTTATCTTTTTTAATATATAATGCATCTGCCCAAGGCACTTTTGAACTTGCCCATTTAGTTTTTACTCTTATAAATTTAAAGTCATTTAAAAAGTTATCAATATCTTTTACAAGTGCACTTCCTTCATAGAGTGGTTTTCTACTAATTTCAATAAATATATAATCTATTTCATTTTCAAGAACCTTTACACATCCTTTTAATGCTTCCATCTCGTATCCTTGAATGTCAATGTTTAAAAAGTTAACATTTTTAATATTTAAATCGTCATAAATACATATTTTAATTTTTTCAGAACCTGCAAATTCGATATCTGGATAATAATTTTTATGTTCACCAGGTTTTAAAATTGAAGAACTTAACCCTGAATTACCAGGTGCTAAATTCAAATCTACAAATTTATTTTCAGAGCCTAAGCCAAAATTAAATAATTTAATATTGTTTTCTTCTGAAAACTTAATTTCTAATTCATCAAATATTTTTTTCTGAGGTTCAAATAAATAAATATTATTGATATCTAAGTCTTGGTAACTCCGCACTTCCTGGCCTAAATGTGCTCCAAAATGAGAAACACCAGTTATGTTTAAGTTATATTTATTATTTAAAACCGATAATTTAATTAACATTCTTCTAAAAATTTTAGTAAATATACATTTGTTAACAGAAATACACTTTTTTTCTTAATTATTTTTGTATATTTTAAAAATATCTCCAACTCTTGTTCAAGATTTAATAGGGTGTTGTCATGAGCTTCTCTATAATTAAGAATTATCATTCCCAGTTTATTAATAAATCCTTGTTTGCTTATACCAATAATTATTTCTGCTTGAGGGCTTGTTTTTTTTAGTTTTTTTATAACTTCAATTAATTCTTCTTTAGAAAAAATGTAAAATACCTGATTTGCAACGAATACGTTAAATTTTTCTTTTGTCCAATCATTTGTTTCAGTAAGTTCAGGAACGATATCATAATTAATTACATTTTTGTTTTTGTTTCTTAAAATTTTTTTTAATTCACCTGTACCAGATCCAAAATCTAATATTTTCTTTGATGAGTCATTAAGATTTCCTATTTTAATAATTTTTTTCAGAATAGCTCTGAAATATATTCCTCCAATGCTTCCATATTGTGTTGTATTATTAAATTCATCACTCATAAAATTCTTCCTACTTTTTTATAAAAACATTTATTTTTCTCGTTGGGTCTTTAAAATAAAAAAGATTTTCATTGGATAAGTACTTAGAAGTATCTAATTTAAAATAGTTGTCATTATATTCAGTAATTTCACAATTGTAATCGTTATCAATTCTTGTTTCGACACCATTTATAATCATTGTAGTATTACATATAATCACATCAGGTTCTTCAGATATAAGTTTATTAACATTGTCTTCAGGTATTTTATTTAAATCGATTAAAACATCTGTTATGAAATCTGCAAAATGATTCATTGGGTGAACAATATATGAATAATTTTCTTTCTCTAAGTAATGAAGTATAAACAAGTAATCTAATGCAAAAATGGTGTAATCTTCTTGAAAATATGAGTCTATTTCTTCTGATAATTGTAATAATGGATAGTTATTGTAAGTCTTATCAATTGATTTCAGGTTATTAAATGAATTTTCAAAAACATTAGTAAATATTGAAACGCTAGAAAATATTACAAAAAGAAAAATTACTAATTTATATTTTTTATTTTCAATACTTGCAAATAATAATGAAATAAAAAATAAAAAATAAAAAAGATGATGGTAGTAGTTATGAGATCCAATAAAGTAGATAGCAATTCCAAGAATTGTTCCTGAAAAATAAGGTTTAAGAAAGGCATTTTTAATATCACTTATATTGCTAAGCACATACCCTATTCCTAGAGACAAAATAGAAAAATAAAGAAAATGATTATAATGAAAATACTCTCTTGTCCAAACTCTCAATTCATAAATAGTACTTAAAGATGCTTCTGAATAGCCTAGGGGAATAGTAATGTAGTTTGCATAATACAGGTCAAATAGATCTCTTGATAAATAAAGCAGAACAAAAAATAAATGTGGGATTAGAAAACCAACGCCTTGTGAGATTATCTTCTTTAAACTAATTTTATTTTTTATATTTTTTAAAACGAAGGGTATTAAAAATAAGGCAGAACCCTGATTTATTAATGATGAAATCCCAATAAGTAGCCCTTCTAAGAAATTAACACTAATTTTATTTTTAAGTAAAGTACTCAATAAATAGGCTAAGGAAATAAAAAATAAACAATAAAGCTCTGAAAATTCACTCACATACCAAACCTTGCTTGTTAATAAAATAAAAAACATTGAAGAAAAGAAACCTTTTGCCTTGTCTTTATTTGAATCTATATAAACACTCCAAAAAATAAATAAAGAAATTATAAAGAGTAATATATCATTTATTAACCTAAAGTAAATATAATTTCCATTTGCTATTTGATTCAAAAAATAATAAATATAGAACAAAATGGGGCCTTTTGATTCCCACTGAGTTTCCATTGGAATATTTCCTTGCCCAACTTCTATGGAAGCTACAAGATAAGATGCAACATCCCATGTAATTGTTTCATAATTCAAAAAAGAGTTTTGTGTAAATATTGTAAAAATAAATAGGATAGCAACTAGCCATAAAGAATTAATATTTTGAAATAATTTTATACTCCAATCATTTTCTGGATTAAGTTTTCCTGATAAATCTTTATAAAGTAATAGATATAAAATTATTAAAATTCCTGAAGTAAAGGTTACAATTTTTTCAATTTCTAAAAAATAAGATATAGATATTGTAGACACAAGTACTATAACTATCGATTTATTTTGTATTGATTTCACTAGGTTAATTATAAAATTGATTATTTACAATATAGGCTAAATGAAGGTTA
>CETI01139614.1_pt1 | contig 18042 bp, 16 predicted proteins | sample 361441 | NCBI WGS metagenome assembly CETI01 (sample SAMEA2622478, study PRJEB7988) | marine metagenome | biome: marine biome (ENVO:00000447); feature: deep chlorophyll maximum layer (ENVO:xxxxxxxx); material: "saline water (ENVO:00002010), including plankton (ENVO:xxxxxxxx)" | depth 90 m | reverse complement strand
ACCGTTGTACCGCAAGGTACCGGGGGTTCGAATCCCTCCTCCTCTGCATATCTACATCATATTGTGAATTCCGATTTTTTCAAGAATGTCTATGAAGTTGTAAAACTAATCCCCTCCGGAAAAGTAACATCTTATGGGGCTATTGCAAAATATCTAGGCACAACCAAAAGTGCAAGAGTGGTAGGCTGGGCTATGAATAATTCACACCATGATAAGACTATTCCTGCCCATAGAGTTGTGAATAGAAATGGACTTCTTACAGGAAAACACCATTTTCAAGGAAAAAAGATAATGGAGGAATTACTTGAGAAAGAAGGAATTTTAGTAAAAAAAAATAGGATTGAAAATTTTGAAGAGGTATTTTGGGATCCGATTAAAGAGCTTGAATTATAAATATGAAAAAAATACTTATATCCTTTATTTTATTTATCTCTAATGATCTATATGCTCAAAATAATTTAAACAGTCTATTTATTAAATGTGATAGATGTGACAATAACTTCTTAAAAAGTGAAATAAATTATGTCAACCATGTAAGAGATCAAGGTCTTGCTGATATTCAATTATTTATTTATAGAAATAGAAATGCAAACAATGGGAATAGATATACTCTAGATTTCATTGGAAAAAATATTTTTTCAGATAAAGAACTATCATTAGTTTTAGATACAAACCCTAGGCTAACAAGTGATGACGTAAGAAATGAACTAAAAAGAAAAATTGATATTGGCTTAGTATATTTCTTAGCTGAAAGTGATATATCTAATAAAATAAATATTTCTTATGACTCTATAAATAATAATAATAACTCATACGAATCAAGTTCTGATAAATGGAAAAATTGGGTTTTTCAGAGTTCTGGAGAAGTTAACTTTGAAAATGAGACAAGCAGAAATGAATCAAATATTAGAATAGAGCTAGATGCAGATAAAGTTACAGATAAAATAAAATTACAGTTCGATATCGATTTTGAAAGATCTAATAATAAATATGAAAGTCAAGACAATACATTTATAAGTAAAAGAAATAGAAAATCATTTGGTGCTAAAAGTGTTTGGAGTATTAATAATAAGTGGTCAGCTGGTTTTAATGCAGGAGCAAGTGGAGATACCTATCAAAATATTGATTTTAGATATTATTTTATGCCGGCAATAGAATATAGTTTTTACCCTTATTATGAATTTGTGAGAAGAGAAATGGTTATTAACTATAGAATTGGATATGGATATAGAAATTATATAGAGGAAACTATTTATAATAAGATGGAGGAAAATGTTTATCTACATCAATTAGCTTTTGAAACAAGATTTAGACAACCTTGGGGTGAAATATATACTAATCTAAGAGGCAAAGCATTTCTACAGGATCCATCTAAAAATAGTTTACGTTTAGATAGTTGGTTTTCAATTAGGGTATTTGAAGGACTTTCTATAAAATTTGGAGGAGAAATTGAATTAATTAGAGACCAATTAAGTTTACCAAAAGGCAATGCATCTATTGAGGATTTACTATTACAACAACAAGAAATTGCAACTGACTTTAGATCTGAATTTAGAATAGCAATAGGTTATACCTTTGGATCTGCATTTAACAATTATCTTAATAGCAGATTATAACTCTACTTTTTAATAAGATATAACCCCATAAATGTTATAAAACCATTTAGAAGTAAAATTTCAAATCCGAATTTATATCCAAATAACAACTCCTCAGAATATACATTCACTAAATAACTTATAACTGGAGAAACCATACAAATTAAAAATACAAACTTGTCTTTAATCTGATATTTTGTAAAAATCCCAAAGGAAAAAAGACCTAATAGTGGTCCATAAGTATATCCAGCAGCTTTAAATATTGAGTTAATTACACTTTCATCATTAATTTCATTAAAAATCAAGATGACAACAAATAGTAAAAAAGAAAAACCAATATGAACTAATAATCTTATTTGTCTTTTATTTTTTCTTTTATCTATATCTAGAAAATCAATACAAAAAGAAGTTGTCAAAGAAGTTAACGCTGAATCTGCACTAGAATATGCAGCTGCAATTATTCCTAATATAAAAATAATAGAAGTTAAAAACCCTAATTCATTTAATGCTAATAATGGATACAAATCATCAGTACTAGATGGAATCTGAAAATTAATTGACTCAGAATATAGATATAATAGAGCCCCAAGAGAAAGAAATAATAGATTTGCAATTACTAGTATCACACAAAACCAAAAAATATTTTTTTGAGCATCTCCAAGATTTTTACATGTTAAATTTTTTTGCATCATGTCTTGATCGAGTCCTGTCATTACAATTGCAATAAACGCTCCCGAAATAAATTGTTTAAAAAAATCGTTTCCTGCTTTCCAATCAAAATAAAATATTTTTGAATAGGAACTTTCTTTAATCATTATATATGATTCATACAATGAAATATTCATTTTATTAGTAATGATAAAAATTGTTATAATTACAGCAGATAACATAAAAAGAGTTTGAAGAGCATCCGTCCAAACTATAGTTTTTATCCCTCCTTTGAATGTATATATCCATATCAGTAAAATTGTAAGAAGTACCGAGAAAAAATAAGGCAGACCTAATTGGTTAAAAATTGCTATTTGTAATACTCCAGCAACAAGAAATAATCTAAAAGACGCACCTATGGTTCTTGAAAGTAAAAAGAAAAATGCTCCTGCTTTATAACTATAAAAACCAAATCTATCATCAAGATAAGTATATATTGAAATAAGATTATGTTTATAATATAAAGGCAATAAAACTTTTGCAATAATAAAATATCCAACTAGATACCCTAACACTACTTGAAAATAACTAAAATTGGTACTTCCAACTTCGCCAGGTACAGATATAAAAGTAACTCCAGATAAAGAAGTCCCTATCATTCCAAAAGCAACTAAATACCATGGAGAAGATCTATTTGCATTAAAAAAATCTGTGAATCTTGATTTTTTAGTGGTAAGGTTTGATATAAATAATAGTACCAAAAAATATATTATAAAAATCAGAAGTATAATATTAGCATTCATATCTATTTTTGAAAAAAAACAATTATGTTAGAGTTTGTTTTAATAAAGTTAAATCAAAATCAAAATTAGATTTCATATAGAAGTTATTTTTTAATGAAGCTTCCAACTAAAATTATAGAAAACGTAGTAAACGAAATTTCCAAACTTCCAGGTATTGGTAAAAAAACAGCATTAAGATTATCGCTTTTCCTTCTTAAAAAGGATTTGGAATTTTCTAAGAATATCTCAAAAGCTATAATAGATCTTAAAGAAAAGACAACCTTTTGTAAAGTTTGCCATATGATTTGTGAAGATGATAATTGTAGCTGTCAAGATGATAATTCTCTTATTAATAAAAAAATATTATGTGTTGTAGAAGATACTCCAGATGCTCTTGCAATACAAAATACAAATCATTATAATGGCTTATTCCATGTTATAGGAGGACTAATATCTCCAATCGATGGTATAGGGCCAGAAAATTTAAATATAGAAAGTCTAGTCAAAAGAGTTGATGAAGGTGAAATAAATGAAATAATTTTTGCTTTAAGTCCTACTTTAGATGGAGATACTACATCCTTTTATATTTCCAAAAAATTGTCAAAATATAATTTAAAGATAACAACTATATCAAGAGGGATTCCAATCGGTGGAGAAATTGAATATGCGGATGAAATTACTCTTGGGAAAAGTATATCATCAAGAATTAATTATAATTTAGAACAATGAAAAATTTAGAATCAATAAGACTTCAAAATGTTGAAGAATCTTCAACATTAGCAATGGCAGCTTTAGCAAGAGAATATAAATCAAAAGGTGTTGACGTTATAAGTTTAAGTCTAGGAGAGCCTGACTTTAAAACACCAGACCATATATGTGAAGGTGCAAAAAGATCAATTGATTCAGGAAATTTTTTTTCCTATCCACCCGTCCCAGGCTATTTAGATTTACGTGAAGCTATTGCTGAAAAATTTAAAAATGAGAATAACCTAAATTATAGTCCAAATGAAATAATTGTTTCAAATGGCGTAAAGCATTCAATAACAAATGTTATGTTTTCTATTCTTAATCCAGGTGATGAAGTTATTGTTTTTGCACCTTTCTGGGTAAGTTACTCTGCCATTATAACTTTAGCAGACGGTATTCCAAAATATATAAACACTACAATTAAAAATGATTTTAAACCAACATCAGAGCAATTAAAAAATGCTATCTCAAAAAAAACCAAAGCCATTATATTTAGTTCTCCATGTAATCCAACAGGTACTGTTTTTACAAAGAATGATTTAGAGAGTTACAGAAATATATTAATTGATCACCCTGAAATAATTATTATATCAGATGAAATTTATGAACATATAAACTTCACTGATGAACACATAAGTATTGGATCATTAGAAAGTATGAATAATAGAACTATTACTTTAAATGGATTTTCAAAAGGATTTGCAATGACTGGATGGAGATTAGGATATATTGGAGCTCCATTAGAAATTGCAAAATCAATAAATAAAATGCAAGGACAAACTACATCTGCTAATTGTTCAATAGCTCAAAGAGCAGGATTAATTGCACTTGAAGGAGGTAATGAATGTGCTTTGGAAATGAAAAAAGAATATTTAAAAAGACGGGATATTATCTATAATTTATTATCAAAAGTTGAAAAAATAAAAATAAATAAACCTCAAGGGGCTTTCTATTTTTTTCCAGAAATTACAAATTATATTGGGAATAAGACTGAAGATGGAAAAGTAATAAATAGCGCAAATGAACTTGCTCTATATCTTCTTGAGGATGCAAAAGTTTCATTGGTTCCTGGTGAAGACTTTGGAGCGCCAAATTGTATTAGGATATCTTATGCTGCAAGTGAAAATGAATTAATTGAAGCTACTCAGAGACTTGAAATATCTTTAAAAAAGTTATCCTAATGACTATCAATAGTGTCTTTGAAAATTTCAAAGGAAAGAAAGTTATAATTATAGGAGACTCTATGGTAGACTCCTACATCTTTGGAGAAATTAATAGAAATTCTCCGGAAGCACCTGTTCCTATAGTTGATATAAAAAAAGAGGAAACCAAACTTGGAGGAGCTGCAAATGTTGCATTAAATATTCAAAGTCTTGGAATGGAACCTATTTTATGCTCGGTAATTGGAGATGATGAAGACGGCCAAATCTTTATGAAATTATGTAAAAAGAATAATTTAGTTACAAAAGGGATCATTATTGATGAATTTAGAAAAACAACTAATAAAAAAAGAGTCATTGTTAACAAAGATCATATATTAAGAATTGATAATGAAGAAACAAATTATCTGAAATCAAATATCATAAACAAGTTTATAAATAACACTGAAAAATTGATTGCAAATAATGAAATAATAATTTTTCAGGATTATGACAAAGGAGTAATAAATAAGAAAATGATTGAAGAAATTAATAAGATTGATCATTTATTTATCGCTGTTGATCCCAAAAAAAGGAATTTCTTTGAATATAAAAATGTGGATTTATTTAAACCTAATTTAAGTGAAATTCTTAATGCGTTTGATTCAAAAGATGATTCAATTAATAATCTAAATTCTATTTCTGATGAATTAAAATCAAAAAATAATATTAAAAATATAATGATTACTCTTTCAAATAAAGGATTAGTAATCAATAATGATTCAGGATTTATATATAATAAAATTCAGAAGAAGAAAATAATAGATGTTTCTGGTGCAGGAGATACAGTAATAGCTCTAGCTACAATTTTATTTTATTTAAAATTACCAGAAAAGTTTATTGCAGAAATGTGTAATCTAGCAGGAGGAATAACTTGTATGAGTTCAGGAGTTAGTGCAATTAATCTCAAAGAGCTATTAGAAAATGCTGAAAGAAATAATTTAGATGTATATCTTTGAATAAAATTCATATCAAATGAACATTATATTATTTGGACCACCAGGAGCAGGAAAAGGTACTCAGAGTGATAAATTGATTGAGAAATACAAATTAAGTCATCTTTCTACTGGTGATTTATTTAGAATGCATTTAGGAAATAGTACTCCTCTTGGAATTGAAGCTAAAAAGTATATGGATGAAGGAAACCTAGTTCCGGACACTGTTGTTATTAATATGGTGAAAGAAGAAATCGAAAATAATTATGACAGTAAAGGTTTTATTTTTGATGGATTCCCAAGAACAGTCAATCAGGCTATTGCTCTTGATAATATGTTAAATGAAAAAAATTTATCTATTGATAATTTAATTTCATTAGAAGTTGATGATAATGAGTTGATATCTAGAATTAAAAAAAGAGCATTAGTTTCCGGAAGAGTTGATGACCAGAGTGAGGAAAAAATTAATAATAGAATTAAAGTTTACAATGAAGAAACTTTACCTGTACTTAATCATTATAAAAAACTAAACAAATATATTCCGATAAATGGAGTTGGTTCCATTGATGAAATTTTTGAATTGATTATTTCAAAAATTGATGAATAATGAGTAATCCAAATTTTATTGACCATATAAAAATTTTCTGTAAATCAGGGAATGGAGGAAGTGGGTCATCTAGTTTTAGAAGAGAGAAATTTGTGCCAAAGGGAGGACCAGATGGTGGAGATGGTGGTAAAGGAGGTGATATTATTTTAAAAGGGAATAGTCAGCTTTGGACTTTATTACACTTGAGGTATACAAAACATATAAAGGCAGAAAATGGCGAAAATGGACTAGGCTCAAAAAAACATGGAAAAAATGGTAAAGATATTATCATTGAAGTACCTCTTGGAACTGTAGCTAAATCAGCAGAAAATAGCAAAAATTACTTAGAAATTTTAAATCATAACGAAGAAAAAAAATTACTTAAAGGAGGAATTGGTGGCTTAGGAAATGTCCACTTTAAGTCATCTACAAAGCAAGCTCCACATTATAGTCAACCAGGAATGAAGGGAGTTGAAGAGTGGATAAATCTTGAACTTAAAGTTTTAGCAGATGTAGGGTTAGTTGGGTTTCCAAATGCAGGAAAATCAACTCTATTATCCTCTATATCAAAAGCAAAACCAAAAATTGGAAATTATCCTTTTACCACTCTTACACCAAATCTTGGAGTTGTAGCCTACAGAGATAATTTATCTTTTATAATGGCTGACATACCAGGAATTATTGAGGGAGCATCCAAAGGTAAAGGACTTGGAATTAGGTTTTTAAGACATATAGAAAGAAATTCAATATTATTATTTATGATTCCTATAGAATCGGAGATACAGAAAGAATTTAAATTATTATTAAAAGAATTAAAAAATTATAATAAAGAGCTTCTAGAAAAAAAAATAATAATTGCTATAACAAAAAGTGATTTAGTTTCAAGAGAAGAATTAAATAATCTAAAAACTAATTTTAATGAAGAAGTTATTAAAATTTCTAGTATAACAGGATATGGGCTAGATGAACTCAAGGATGCTATTTGGAATAAAATTAATTCAAATAAATAATACTAGTCAAAATGGCATAAAGTATCTTTGGCAAACTTTTTGCAAATAGATATAATATGAATAAAAAGAAATCAAAAAAAGCTACTGAATCAAAAAAATCAGATAAGTCAAAAAGCTTAAATGTTGAACTACAAGAGACTAAAGATAAATATTTGAGATTATATTCTGAATTTGAAAATTTCAGAAGAAGGACATCAAAAGAAAAAATTGACATGATTGATTCAGCAAATAAAGAACTTCTTTCTGATATACTTCCAGTAATTGATGATTTTGAAAGGGCATCAAAGTCAATCAAAAAAGAAAATAAGTCTGATTTAGAAGGTTACAATTTAATTTATCAAAAATTAATTAATACTCTTGAGAATTATAAAGTCAAAAAAATGGAAATAAAAAAAGGAGATAAATTTGACTCTGAATTTCATGAGGCTATTACTAGTACTCCATCTGAAAAAAAATATAAAGGTAAAATAATTGATGTGATAGAGAATGGATATCATGTTGGCGATAATATTCTTCGCTTTGCCAAAGTTGTAACTGGATCATAATGTCTAAGAGAGATTTTTACGAAATTTTAGGGGTAAATAAATCTTCTTCTCAGGAAGAGATAAAAAAAGCTTACAGGAAAGTAGCTATAAAATATCATCCTGATAAAAACCCTGATGATAAAGCTGCTGAAGAAAAGTTTAAAGAAGCTGCAGAAGCTTATGAAATATTAAGTAATCCAGATAAAAAACAAAAATATGATCAATTTGGACACGATGGATTAAGAGGTGGTCCTGGTGGTTTCTCTGGAGGAGGAATGAATGTTGAAGATATATTTGAACAATTTGGCGATATTTTTGGTGGAGGAAGTCCTTTTGATAGTTTCTTTGGAGGAGGTGGTTCAAGACAAAGAAATAAAGGAACAAATCTCAGAATTAAACTTAAATTATCAATACAAGAAATAGCTACAGGAATTGAAAAGAAGATAAAGGTTAAAAGATTAGTTACGGCACCTGGAGTAACATTCAAAACATGTAATGTCTGTAATGGTACTGGAAAAGTGAGCAAAGTTGTGAATACTATGTTAGGTCAAATGGTTTCATCTTCCACTTGTTATCAGTGTAACGGAAATGGAAAAACTATAGACAATAAACCACCAGGTGTTGATAGTACTGGCCTCCAATTTAAAGAAGAAATTTTAAAAATTAATATTCCATCAGGTGTAGCAGATGGAATGCAACTCTCAATGACAGGTAAAGGAAATGAATCTCCAGGTGGTGGTATAACTGGAGATTTATTAATATTAATTGAGGAAATTGTGGATGAAAATTTTAAAAGAGATGGAAATAATGTTGTATATGATTTGTATATAAACTTTGTAGATGCAGCATTAGGAAATGAATTAGAAGTTCCTACACTAAATGGTAAAGTAAAAATAAAAATTCCACCAGGAACTCAATCAGGAAAAATATTTAGATTAAGAGGTAAGGGAATAAAAGATCTTAATACTTCTTCCTCTGGTGACCAGCTCATACATGTTAACATATGGACTCCTAAAAAATTATCTGGAGATGAAGAGAAGTTACTTAGTCAATTGAAAAACTCAAAAAATTTTAAACCTAATCCTGGAAAGTCTGAAAAAGGATTTTTTGATAGGGTTAGAGATTTCATGAGTTAATATTAAGTAGTATAAATTTAATTTTATTTAGATTTATATCAATTAATACAATCCATTGAATATTTCTAATTATCAAAAAGAATTCAGAGGGCTAATAGTTATAACTATTGCTTTTTTTGCGATATCCCTAATTTATTTTTCAAGTGTTATTATTGAAGAGATAAAAAAAAGAGAAATTAATACTATAGATAGATATGCAAAATTTATTGAGTTAGTTGCAAACTCGGATGATGAATCAATAAATTATTTTATAGATGATATTTTAATAAAAAATCATTCTATACCAGTAATTGTTACTGACAGCAATAATAAAATCCTTGACTTTAAAAACATATTTAAAAATGAAGAAAGCTTTGATGAAAAAGTTATAAATAAGACTTTGGAGGCAATGAAAGAAAAATATAAACCTATTATTATTAACATACTTAATGAAAACGATGAAAAAATTGATTTTCAACTAGTTTATTATAATAACTCAAATGTTTTAAATATTTTAATATATGCCCCCTACTTTATTTTATTTCTAACAATTTTAATATTCCTTTCTATATATCTAATATTTTATTATTCAAGTAAATCTGAAAGGGATGGATTATGGACCGGTTTAGCTAAAGAAACTGCACACCAGCTAGGTACTCCTTTATCATCTTTAATAGGATGGAATGAGTATTTAAGAAATAATAAAAATTCAGATAAAACCTATATCAGTAATGAAATTGATAAAGATTTAGAGAGGTTAAAAGTTATTACTGATAGATTTTCAAACATAGGATCAAAACCTAAATTAGAAAAAAATAATTTAAAAAAATCAATAAAAAAATCCATTGATTATTTAGAAAAAAGATTGTCGCTTAAAGTTCAAACAAAATTAAATTTAGAGGAAATTAATACTTTTTTTAATGAACAATTATTTAGCTGGGTAATTGAAAATCTATATAAAAACTCAATAGATTCTGTTGGAGAGAAAGGAAATATTCAAATTGATCTATATCATAAAAATAATAATATTATAATTGATTTTATAGACGATGGTGTAGGCATTAATAGATCAGATTTCACTAAAATTTTTAATCCTGGTTTTACCACTAAAAAAAGAGGATGGGGATTAGGACTAACACTTGTATTAAGAATAATTAGAGATTACCACAAAGGAAAAATTTTTGTATTACAATCTAAAAAAAATATAAAAACAACCATTAGAATAGAGCTAAAAAAATATGATTAAAAAAGTTGATAATATCTTTATCTCTGGCTTTGTAAAATTATATTTATGATATAATTTCGCAGTATTATAATTTTTAATTAAATCACCTTAGAATATTATGTCAAATTTAGGAAAAGTAACAGCAGTAATTGGCCCAGTAGTAGATGTTTCCTTTGAAGATAGTAACTTACCTAAAATCCTAAATGCTCTTGAGATAAAGAAGGATGATGGATCAACTCTTGTACTTGAAGTGCAACAACACCTAGGTGAAGATACAGTCAGAACTATATCTATGTCAGGAACTGAAGGTTTAAAAAGAGGAATGCCCGTAGAAGATTTAGGTCAACCAATTTCAATGCCTGTTGGTGATGACATTAAAGGAAGACTTTTCAATGTTGTCGGATCTGCAATTGACGGAATAGAAGAACCTAAAACAAAAGAAAGATTACCAATCCATAGAGATGCTCCAAAGTTTGAAGATTTATCTACATCTGCTGAAGTTTTATTTACAGGAATAAAAGTTATTGATCTTATAGAACCATACAATAAAGGTGGTAAGATTGGACTCTTTGGTGGTGCTGGAGTTGGCAAAACTGTTTTGATTCAAGAATTAATTAATAATATAGCAAAGGCTTATTCGGGATTATCCGTTTTTGCAGGAGTTGGAGAAAGAACCAGAGAGGGAAATGACTTATTAAGAGAAATGATTGAAGCTGGGATAGTTGATTATGGAGAAAAATTTAAAGAATCAATGGAGAAAGGTTCGTGGGATCTTTCTAAGGTTGATAGAAAGAAATTAAAGGAATCAAAAGCAGCGTTTGTATTTGGACAGATGAATGAGCCTCCAGGAGCTAGAGCTAGAGTTGCACTATCGGGATTAACATTAGCAGAATATTTCAGAGATGGAGATGGTAAGGGTCAAGGTCGTGATATTTTATTTTTTATTGATAACATTTTCAGATTTACTCAAGCTGGTTCGGAAGTTTCAGCTCTATTGGGAAGGATGCCCTCAGCGGTTGGTTATCAGCCAACTCTTGCTACTGAAATGGGAGCTATGCAAGAAAGAATTACTTCAACAAAGAAAGGTTCAATAACATCAGTTCAAGCTGTTTATGTACCTGCTGATGATTTAACAGATCCAGCGCCAGCTACTACATTTGCACATCTTGATGCTCAGAGTGTATTATCAAGAAAATTGGCTTCAATTGGTATTTATCCTTCGATTGATCCTCTTGAATCAACGTCAAGGATTTTAACCGAAGAAATTGTTGGTTCTGAACATTATAATTGTGCTCAGAGAGTTAAAGAATTACTTCAAAGATACAAAGAGCTCCAAGATATTATCGCAATACTTGGTATGGATGAATTATCTGAAGAGGACAAATTAGTTGTACAAAGAGCAAGAAGAGTACAAAGATTTTTATCACAACCATTCCACGTTGCAGAACCTTTTACTGGAGTTAAAGGAGAATTAGTTGATATTAAAGACACAATTAAAGGTTTTAATATGATAATGGATGGTGAGCTAGATCACTTACCAGAATCCGCTTTCAATCTTAAAGGGACTATAGAGCAAGCTATTGAAGCAGGCGAAAAACTATTAGAACAAGTAAAATAAAATTATGTTTCTAGAAATATTGTCTGCTGAGGAGAAAATATTTAGTGGAGAAGTAGATTCTGTTATTTTACCTGGTACTGATGGGCAGTTTCAAATTCTAAATAATCACGCACCCATAATAAGTTCTTTAACAAATGGTGAAATAAAATATTCTGATAAATCAAAAAATGAAACCTTAGAAATAAATGGTGGGATTGTTGAAGTTTTAGATAATAAGGTAAGCGCATTAATTGAAAAATAACTGACAATTTGTCATGTATTCATTCTGGCATAATTCTTGTCCTTAATTATATTATAAATTATTAAAATTTAATGTTATGAGTAAAATTATTGGAATAGATTTAGGAACAACAAATTCATGCGTTTCTGTAATGGAGGGAAACGAACCAGTTGTAATACCAAATAGCGAAGGAAAAAGAACAACACCATCAATAGTTGCTTTTCTTGATGAAGGAAAAGGTGAAAGAAAAGTAGGTGATCCCGCAAAAAGACAAGCTATCACTAACCCACAAAATACTATAAATTCAGTAAAAAGATTTATGGGTAAAAAATTCTCTGATATTAATGAAGAGAAAAGAAACTTATCATATGAAGTTGAAAAAGGAACTAATAACACTGTAAGAGTAAAAATTGGATCTAGAAAATATACACCACAAGAAATTTCTGCAATGATTCTACAAAAAATGAAATCTACTGCAGAAGATTATTTAGGATCAGAAGTTAAAGAAGCTGTGATAACTGTTCCAGCTTACTTTAATGACTCAGAGAGACAGGCTACTAAAGAAGCAGGAACTATTGCTGGTTTAGATGTTAAAAGAATTATTAATGAACCTACAGCAGCAGCCTTAGCCTATGGTTTAGATAAAAAAGATAAAGATCTTAAAATTGCAGTATATGATTTAGGAGGAGGAACATTCGATATATCAATTCTTGAACTTGGAGATGGTGTATTTGAGGTAAAATCAACAAATGGTGATGTTCATCTTGGTGGGGATGATTTTGACAGTGTATTAATTGACTGGTTAGCAGATGAATTTAATAAAGATGAAGGAATAGACCTCAGAAAAGACCCAATGGCTCTTCAAAGATTAAAAGAAGGAGCTGAAAAAGCTAAAATTGAATTATCAAGTTCATCTTCTACTGAAATTAATTTACCATATATTATGCCAGTAGATGGTGTTCCTAAACACCTAGTAAAGACATTATCAAGATCTAAGTTTGAGCAATTAACTCAAAAATTAGTTGAGAGAACATTAGAACCATGCAATAAAGCATTAAAGGATGCTAAGATGAGTGTTTCAGATATTGATGAAATTATCTTAGTTGGAGGATCAACCAGAATTCCAAAAATACAGGAAGAAGTTGAGAAGTTTTTTAAGAAAAAACCTTCGAAAGGAGTAAACCCTGACGAAGTAGTTGCAATTGGAGCAGCAATACAAGGGGGTGTTTTAACAGGTGAAGTAAAAGATGTATTATTATTAGATGTAACGCCTTTATCATTAGGTATTGAGACACTTAATGGTGTATTTACTAAATTAATTGAGTCAAATACAACTATTCCAACAAAAAAATCTGAAACTTTTTCAACAGCAGCAGATAATCAACCTGCAGTTGAGATTCATGTATTACAAGGTGAAAGGCCAATGGCAAAAGATAATAAAACAATTGGAAGATTTCATTTAGATGGAATACCACCAGCACCAAGAGGAGTACCACAAATTGAAGTTACTTTTGATATTGACGCTAACGGTATATTAAATGTTTCTGCAAAAGATAAAGGGACAAATAAGGAGCAAAATATTAGAATAGAAGCTTCTTCTGGACTTACTGAAGAAGAAATAAACAAAATGAAAGACGAAGCAAAAGCTAACGAAGAGACAGATAAAAAAGAAAGAGATAAGATTGATAAACTGAATACAGCTGACGGTTTAATTTTTCAAACTGAAAAGCAACTTAAAGAATTTGGAGAAAAATTATCTGAACCTAATAAAAAATCGATTGAAGATTCTTTAGAAAAATTAAAAGCTATTCATAAAGAACAAAAAATTGATGAGATTGATTCAGCAGTAGAAGCTTTAAATAAAGCTTGGGAAGCTGCTAGTCAAGAAATTTACAAAGCTACTCAGGAACAACAACAAGCTCAACCTGAAAATCCTGATCCTGAAAACAACAAAAAGGGAAAAGGAGGTAAGAAAGGAGAAGATATTTCTGACGTAGATTTTGAAGAAGTTAAAGACGACAAAAAATAAATTCTAACTGATTAAAAATGTTAAAAGGGTTATGCAAATAAATGTATAACCTTTTTTTTAAATTAATAATTGCAGTTACCAGGTGTTCTAGGAAAAGGTATGACATCCCTAATATTTTTCATTCCAGTAATAAACTGAACAAGTCTTTCTAAACCAAGACCGAAACCAGAATGAACAACTGACCCAAATCTCCTAGTATCTAAATACCAATTTAGATCTTCTTTAGATATATTCATTTCTTCCATCCTCTTAGATAGATTATCAAGTCTTTCCTCTCTCTGAGAACCCCCAATAATTTCACCAACATTAGGAAAAAGAACATCCATAGCCGCAACGGTTTTATTATCATCGTTAGATCTCATGTAGAATGCTTTAATTTTTTTTGGATAATCTTTAACAATAACTGGGTTTTTAAAATATTTTTCGACTAAAAATCTTTCATGCTCAGACTGAAAATCAATACCCCATTCGTCAACATTGAACTCAAACTTATTTTTTTTATTTGGTTTTGAATTTCTAAGAATATCAAATGCTTCGGTATAGGTTATTCTATCAAATTTTTTGTTTAAAACATTCGATAACCTATCTGTTAACTTAAATTCATTCCTTTTTATTTGTGGTAAGGATTTTTCTTCATTTATTTCTAAATTTTCTAAAAAAATAAGGTCATCGTTACAATTATCTAATACATATTTAATAACATACTTTAGCATATCCTCAGCCAAATCCATATTATCATTTATATCATAAAATGCCATTTCAGGTTCAATCATCCAAAATTCAGCAAGATGCTTTGACGTATTAGAGTTCTCTGCTCTAAAAGTTGGGCCAAAAGTATAAACTTCAGATAATGCTAGTGCACCCAACTCTGCATTAAGCTGTCCTGAAACAGTTAAGTTTACTGCTTTAGAAAAAAAATCATTTTTAAAGTTTAATTTTTTATCGTTAAGATTCAATGAAGTTACTTTAAACATTTCTCCTGCTCCCTCAGCATCAGATGATGTTATAATTGGAGTATGAATATTAAAGAAACCTCGATCATTAAAAAACTTATGTATGCTATAGATTATAGAATGTCTAATTCTAAAGATAGCACTAAAAGTATTAGTTCTAGGCCTTAAATGTGCAACTTCTCTTAAAAATTCAAATGAATGTTTTTTTGGTTGAATTGGATATTTTTCAGGATCTGCTAATCCTAAAATATTAATTTTAGATGCATTTAGTTCAAAGCTTTGATTTTTGCCTTCACTTTTTTCAAGTTTTCCAAATATTGAAACTGAACAACCAGATGAAATATCATCAACAAAAGAAATATCGAAAGAATGCATATCTATAACTACTTGTAAATTATTTATAGATGATCCATCATTAACTGATAAAAAAGAAACGTTTTTACTTTGTCTTTTAGTTCTTACCCAACCACTGATAAGAATTTCTGAACCTACATTGCTTTCATCAAGCGAATTAATTTTTGATCTTTTTAAATCCATATTAAATAAGTGGTAAAAAAAGTATAATTTAATCTTATTTCAAAGAATAGACTAATTATAATAAATTTGTAGTTGAAATTTATCTAAAAATGCAAAAGTTAGAACTAAGACAAAATCAATCTCAAAAGTTAACCCCTCAACAAATTCAATTTATCAAGCTATTGCAATTATCAAATTCAAATATAGAATCTGAAATAAAGAAAGAACTAGAAGATAATCCAGCCCTGGAAGAAAATGAAAAGAATGAGGATATTGAAATAGAAAGTACTCAAGAATTTAATTATTCTCAAAGATCAAATAAAGAACAAACAAAATATTCAAGAGAAAATAATATATCAAATATTGAATCATTCAGAGAAAACTTATTGAAACAAATAAATTTTTTAAAGTTAGAAAAAGATGAATCATTAATTGCTAATCAAATTATTGGAACTCTAGAAAATGATGGGTACCTAAGAAGAGACATTGAATCAATTATTGATGATATAGTTTTATCAGAAAATATTGAATTTTCAAGAAATAAAATTGAAAATGTTTTATTTAAAATTCAAAGTTTAGAACCAGCTGGAATAGCAGCCAGAAATTTAGAAGAATGCCTTATTTTACAGATTGATGATATTGATAATCTATCAACTACTCAAGAGTTAGCAAAAGAAATAATAACTGATTTTTTTGATGAATTCAAAAATAAAAAGTTTGAAAATATCTATAATAAATTTTCTGAGTCAAAAGATGAAATTAATAAAGCATTTGATTTTATTAAAACATTAAATCCTAAACCATCAGGAGGACTAGAAGATTCGAATGTCACAGAGTATTTGATTCCTGATTTTATTGTTAAAAAAAATAATGATGAGTTAGTAGTAAATTTAGCTCATGGGAGTAAACCAATAAATATTAATAAAAGTTATATTACTATTTATGAAGATCTAAAAAGACAAAAAAATAAAGACAGTAATTCTAAAGAATCTATAGAATTTGTAAAGAAAAAAATTGAGAAAGCAAAATGGTTTGTTGATGCATTAAATCAGAGAAATTCAACTCTACTAAAAACAATGAATACAATAGTAGAGATACAAAAAATATTTTTTGATAGTGGTGATGAAAATGATTTGAAGCCAATGATTTTAAAAGATATTGCAGAAATTATTAAAATGGATATTTCTACCGTTAGCAGAATAGTAAAGAGTAAAGTAGCTCAAACCGATTTCGGTATTTTTCCCTTAAGATATTTCTTTTCAGAATCAACAATTAAAAAAGATGATGAGCTAGTAAGCAGTAAAGTCGCAAAAAATTATCTTCAAGAAATTGTGAATAAAGAAGATAAATCGTCTCCATTTTCTGATGAAAAACTTGAGAAAATATTAAATGAAAATGGATACAAAGTAGCAAGGAGAACTATCTCAAAATATAGGGAGCAACTTGGAATACCAGCCGCAAGACTTAGAAAAGAATATTAAAATATCGAGAATGAAATTCCTATTTTATTAATATTAGGATTAATAGCTTCATACAAAGGCAACGAATCATCTTCAAATAAATTTGAAAAATATTTTTTATAATATAAATTAAAATTACCTACTCCTAACTGTAATGATATTCCATATTTTAAATCATTAAGCCCAAAATCTTTTTTGAGTTTAGTTGAATTAACAGTATTATTAATTGTCTGTTTAACTTTGGTAGAAGAATTCAATAATAGTCCTACCTCTGCACCTACTCCAATAAAAAATCTTCTTTTATCAAATTGACCTGACCCAAAATAATATTTAAAGTCTAGAGGCATAACTATATATGTTGCTTTCAAAGAGTTTTTTTCAGGAGTAAAAGATAATGTGTCCACAATTATTACGTTGTTCCCATCAAGATCAACAGACTCAGATAAAATAATATCATTAGAAAATGAAAGTTTATCATTAGATATTCCTAATCCAGGATTAAAAGAAAAATTATCAGTTAAAAAGAGAGGTTTTGAATAATAAAGATCAAATGACCTAGAAGGAAAAAAATCAGTCTTAAGGGAATGGTCATTATTTTCAACAAATGAAAAACCAAAATTAAGTTTTAAATAACCTGGAAGATTAAAGTTTGTTTTTAAATTAACTTCATCTTGATTAGTATCCTGAGAGAAAATATTGAAGCTGAATAAAGTTAGAAGAATTAAAGTAAAAACTCGCATATTTATATCATCAACGGCAAATATATGTATATATATCTTATAAAGTAAATTATTAGAAATACTACTTGTTATTAATTGTTAAATTTGCGAAGTAAGGACTCGTAGCTTAACTGGATAGAGCACCTGGTTACGGCCCAGGA